>ULPX01004367.1_pt1 | contig 70217 bp, 51 predicted proteins | sample 1953911 | NCBI WGS metagenome assembly ULPX01 (sample SAMEA4835640, study PRJEB28245) | human gut metagenome | biome: gut microbiome; material: fecal sample | place: Denmark | collected 2008 | reverse complement strand
GCTTTGGGCGCCGCGGCAGCGGGGGGCGGTTCGCTTACCGCCTTTGAAAAAGCCTGTGACGAAGCAACCGATGCTTATCTGGCGGCAGCCCGCCGTACCCCCTTCGGGGAGGAAACAGTGCTGTGCTACCTGGCTGCTGTGGAAAATGAGATTACAGCGATTCGCATTATAATGACCGGCCGGCAGGCGGGGCTTTCGCCCGAAATGATCCGCAGCCGGTTAAGAAACGCAGGATAAAGGAGGCGCCCTATGTATAAAATTGCCGTGCTGGGCGATGCCCAGAGCGTACAGGGCTTTGCGGCGCTTGGCTTGCAGGTATGCCCGGCCGAAAACGCCGAGCAGGCCCGTCCCATCCTGCACCGGCTGGCCAAGGAGGATACAGCCATTATCTATGTGACGGAGCAGCTGGCAGCGGGTCTGACCGCAGAGCTGGACCGTTACCGCAAAGCAGTTACCCCTGCCATTATCCTCATCCCCGGTAAAGAGGGAAGCCTCGGACTGGGGATGCAGCAGGTGAAAACCACGGTGGAGCGTGCTGTCGGCGCCGACATCATTTGAGGAAAGGAAGAAAGCCCCATGGGAAAAATCGTTAAAGTCTCCGGGCCACTGGTGGTTGCCACCGGCTTGGAGGAAGCCAATATGGCGGATGTGGTTCGGGTAGGGGAGCAGCGCCTCATCGGCGAGATCCTGACCATGAACAGCGGTTCCGCCTCCATTCAGGTCTACGAGGAGACCTCCGGCCTCGGCCCCGGCGCCGAGGTGGTGACCACCGGCTCACCGCTTTCGGTGGAGCTTGGCCCCGGACTGGTAGAAAACATTTACGATGGTATTCAGCGCCCGCTGGATGCCATTATGAAGAAGGTGGGCGGCAATAACCTGCCCCGCGGCGTGGAAGTGCCCGCTTTGGACCGTGAAAAAAAGTGGGAGTTTACCGCCACCGCCCATCCCGGTGACGAGGTCATCGGCGGTGATATCATCGGTACGGTGCAGGAGACCCCCTCCATTTTGCATAAGATTATGATTCCACCCAAGATGAAGGGAAAGCTGGTTTCGATAAAATCCGGCAGCTATACCGTGACAGAAACGGTCGCCGTGCTGGAGCTGCCGGACGGTACCCGTATGGAACTGCCGATGATGCAGAAGTGGCCGGTGCGTGTGGGCCGCCCTTATCGGCGCAAATTCCCGCCCAGCGTGCCGCTGCAGTCCGGCCAGCGTATTGTGGATACCTTCTTCCCGGTGGCAAAGGGCGGTACTGCGGCTATTCCGGGCCCCTTCGGCTCAGGCAAGACGGTAATGCAGCATGCCTTGGCCAAGTGGTCTGATGTGGATTTGGTGGTCTACATTGGCTGCGGCGAGCGCGGCAACGAGATGACCGATGTTCTGCGGGAATTCCCGGAACTGGTTGATCCCCGTTCCGGGGAGTCGCTGATGAAGCGTACCGTGCTCATTGCCAATACCTCCGATATGCCGGTGGCCGCCCGTGAAGCGTCCATCTATACCGGTATTACCATAGCGGAATACTACCGTGACATGGGCTATGCCGTGGCGGTTATCGCCGACTCCACCTCCCGCTGGGCAGAGGCCCTGCGTGAGATGAGCGGCCGTCTGGAGGAGATGCCCGGTGAAGAGGGCTATCCCGCCTACCTTTCCTCCCGTCTGGCGCAGTTCTATGAGCGTGCCGGTTCGGTGGCCTGCATCGGCAGCGATGAGGAACGCCGCGGCTCGCTGACCGCAGTCGGTGCGGTATCGCCCCCCGGCGGTGACCTTTCCGAGCCGGTTTCGCAGGCAACGATGCGAATTGTAAAGGTGTTCTGGGCGCTGGATGCAAGCCTTGCCTATCGGCGGCACTTCCCGGCCATTAACTGGCTCAATTCCTATTCGCTTTATATCGACAGCCTGCGGCCGTGGTATGAGCAGAACTTCGGCAAGGCCTTCCTGATGAACCGGGAATGGGCGATGTCCATCCTGCAGGAGGAGGCAAGCCTTAATGAGATCGTGCAGCTGGTAGGTAAGGACTCCCTTTCCGCCAAGGATCAGATCACGCTGGAGACCGCCCGTATGGTACGGGAGGACTTCCTGCAGCAGAACTCCTTTGTGGATGTGGATGCCTTCTCGGAATACGACCGTCAGGCAAGGATGCTTTCGATGATCCGCCGGTACGACGGCCTGTGCCGTACCGCCGCCGAGCACGGCTGCCGGGTAGCCGATCTGTTTATGACACCCTCCCGCGAGAAGCTGGGCCGTGCCAAGAGTGTGCCGGCCGACTGCTATGCCGAGGAATACGATAAGCTGCTGACCCAGATGGAAGAAGAACTGGAAGCGCTGGCACAGAAAGGAGAGGAAACGCTGTGATCCGTGAATATAAGACGATCCGGGAGATCTCCGGCCCCTTGATGGTGGTAGACAATGTGCAGGGCGTGACCTACGATGAACTGGCGGAGATCGAGCTGACCGACGGTTCCACCCGGCGCTGCAAGGTGTTGGAGGTCAACGGCGATACCGCCGTGGTGCAGCTGTTTGAGGCTTCCGCCGGCATCAACCTGGCGGAGTCCAAGATTCGGTTTTTGGGTCACCCGCTGCAGCTGGCGGTTTCCGGCGATATGCTGGGACGCGTCTTTAACGGCATGGGGCAGCCCATCGATGATGGTCCGGCTATTTTGGCGGATGAATACCGGGATATCAATGGTCTGGCAATGAACCCAGCCGCCCGCAACTACCCCAATGAGTTTATCCAGACCGGCATCTCTACCATTGATGGCCTGAACACCCTGGTAAGAGGGCAGAAGCTGCCTATCTTCTCCGGCTCCGGTCTGCCGCACGCCCAGCTGGCGGCTCAGATTGCCCGTCAGGCGCGGGTACTGGATGGCGAGAGCAACTTTGCTGTAGTTTTCGCCGCCATCGGTATCACCTTTGAGGAATCGGAATTCTTTGTCAATGAGTTCCGCCGTACCGGCGCCATCGACCGCACGGTGCTGTTTACCAACCTGGCCAATGATCCGGCGGTCGAGCGCATTGCCACCCCGCGTATGGCACTGACGGCCGCTGAGTACCTGGCCTTTGACCTTGGAATGCATGTGCTGGTCATCCTCACCGATATCACCAACTACGCTGAAGCGCTGCGGGAAATTTCCGCCGCCAAGAAGGAAGTCCCCGGACGCCGTGGTTATCCCGGTTACCTGTATACCGACTTGGCCACTATGTATGAGCGGGCCGGCCGGCAGGTGGGCAAGGAAGGCTCCATTACCATGATACCCATTTTGACCATGCCAGAGGACGATAAAACCCACCCTATCCCCGACCTGACGGGGTACATTACGGAAGGCCAGATCATCCTTTCCAGAGAGCTGTTCCGCCGGGGCATTAACCCGCCGGTGGATGTATTGCCCTCACTTTCCCGTCTGAAGGATAAGGGGATCGGGACGGGGAAGACCCGGGAGGATCATTCCGGCACCATGAACCAGCTCTTCGCCGCCTATGCCACCGGCAAGGAAAACAAGGAGCTGATGTCCATTTTGGGCGAAGCCGCTCTTTCCGAGGTGGATCTGCAGTATGCCCGCTTTGCCGATGAGTTTGAGCGGCGGTATGTCTCGCAGGGCAGCGAGGAGAACCGGTCTATCGAGGAAACACTGGACCTGGGCTGGCAGCTGCTGGGCCTGTTGCCCAAGAGCGAGCTCAAGCGCATCAAGCCGGAGTATATCGAAAAATACCTGCCGCAGCAGAGCTAAGGAGGGAGCAACTTGCCGGGAACAATCATTAACCCTACCCGCATGGAGCTGACCCGCCTGAAACGCCAGCTGCGTACTGCCCAACGAGGTCACAAGCTGCTGCGGGATAAGCGTGATGAGCTGATGAAGCAATTTATGGAGACGGTGCGGGAAAACCGTGCTTTGCGCCAGCGTGTGGAACAGGGCCTTTCCAAGGCGCATGCGTCCTTTACGGTGGCGGCGGCGCTGATGACACCGGAGATGCTTGGGCAGTCGCTGCTCATTCCCAGCCGCAGTGTGGAGTTGGATTTGAGCTTTGAGAATATCATGTCAGTGGAGGTGCCCCGTTACCATTTTACCGAGCATCAGGGCGGCAGCGCTTATCCCTATGGCTATGTCCAGACCAGCGGAGAACTGGATGACGCAGTGGCATCGCTTTCCGGGGTATTCCGGGATATGCTGCGCCTGGCGGAGATTGAAAAGACTACGCAGCTGCTGGCGGAGGAGATAGAAAAGACCCGCCGCCGGGTGAATGCACTGGAATATGTCAAGATCCCGCAGATGCAGGAGAACATCCGCTACATCACCATGAAGCTGGATGAAAACGAGCGCGCCAATACCATCCGGCTGATGAAGGTCAAGGATATGATTCTCAAGGAGGCTATCCTAGAGCAGCGCGCCGCCGATGCAGAGGTCCTGCGGGAAAGCGGGCAGCCATCCTAAAATGAATATGAAAAAAGACCTCCGGAGCTGATTGCTTCGGAGGCCTTTTACTGTGACGGATCTATTATGCGGTCTGTTTTTTGGCCTTGGCGGTGCTGTGTGCCACAAGACCGATGACAAGACCGACGGCGGCGGGGCAGATCCAGCCGAGACCGAGGCCCGCAAGGGGCAGAACGCTACCGATCGCTTCGATGATGCCATCGAGGTGGCATGCGGCACGCAGAGCGGCGGGCAGGGTGCGCAGCAGGTCATAAAGGGCGGAGATCAGCGTAAGGCTGATGACCCAGTTATAGACCTTCTTATCGTGGGAGAAGAACTTGCCGAACAGCGCCAGCAGGATAAGCACGATGGCCAGCGGGTAGAGGAACATCAGCACCGGAACGGCATAATCGATGATGGCGGAAAGACCGAAATTGGCAAAAATGAGGGAAACCAGCGTGAAGATGACCGCCCAGACCCGGTAAGCGGGACCCTTGGGGAACAGGCCGGTAAAGGTCTCGGAGCAGCTGGTGATAAGGCCAACGGCGGTCTTGAGGCAGGCAAGCGTTACGGTGACGGCGAGGATCAGCAGACCGATCCGGCCGAGGAAGGTTTGAGAGATCTGCGCCAGCGCTACACCGCCGTTTTCGGCTGCGGGCAGTACGCCGCGGCTCTTGGCGCTCATGGCGGTGACGGCAACATAGATAAGCCCCATGAATAGGCAGCTGAAGATACCGGCCTTGGCGGTATTGCGTGCTACGGCGCCGGGCTCATCAACGCCCAGTTCCCGGATGACCTGTACCACGATGATGCCGAAGGCAAGGCTTGCAAGGGCGTCCATGGTGTTGTAGCCCTCCAAAAAGCCGGTGAGGAAGGGCTGTTGGATGTAGCCGCCCATAGGCTCCACACTGGAAATGGGAACGGCGGCGGGGGAGACCAGCGTTACCACGACAAGGATGCCGAGGAACAGCAGGAAGAAGGGATTGAGGATCTTGCCGACCCATGTGAGGATCTTGCCGGGGCGCAGAGAAAACAGCAGCGCCGCAATAAAGAACGCCAGCGTGAACAGCAGGAGATACAGCTTCATATTGCCGTTCTGGGGAAGGATCTGTTCCAGCCCGACGGTGAAGGAAACGGTAGCGCAGCGGGGAATAGCAAAGAATGGACCAATGGTGAGGTACAGCGCACAGGTAAAGAAATAGGCATAGGGACGGTTTACCTTGCTGCTGAGGGAAAACAGACCATCACTGCGGGAAAGCCCCAGAGCTGCAACACCCAACAGCGGCAGTCCAACACCGGTAATCAGCAGTCCCAGAATGGCGCTCCACATATTGCGGCCGGCAAGCTGACCCACTGCAGTGGGGAAGATGAGGTTACCTGCGCCAAAGAACAAGCCAAACAGCATGCTGGCAACATAGATGTACTCTTTTACGGTTAGTTTCTTTTTCATGGTGTCTCCTTTGTCGATGAGGAACGGGAACAAAAACAGTCGGTCGATTATACAAAAAGACCGCAGAAACTGTGTTCCTGCGGATCTCTTTTGGTGGAGACGAAGAGGATCGAACTCTCTACCTCTTGACTGCCAGTCAAGCGCTCTCCCAAGTGAGCTACGCCCCCATGTGTTTTTGGACTGCTTGACTATAATAGCATATCATGGGGAGTTTGTAAAGACCTTTTTTCAAAAAAATTCGGGTAAAACAAAAACTTTACCCGAATCCTTTTGCTTTTATGTTATTCCAGCTCAAAGGCGCCGGTATACAACTGATAGTATTTCCCTTTTTGGGCGATTAGCATATCGTGTGTACCACGCTCGATAATGCGTCCGTGTTCCAGCACCATGATGACATCGGCATTCTGCACGGTGGAGAGACGATGCGCGATGACGAATACCGTCCGGCCATGCATCAGCTGGTCCATGCCGCGCTGTACAATGACCTCGGTGCGGGTATCAATGCTGGAGGTGGCTTCATCAAGAATCATCACGGGTGGATCGGCGACTGCCGCCCGTGCGATGGAAATGAGCTGGCGCTGCCCCTGAGAAAGATTGCCGCCATCACCGGAAAGGATAGTATTATAGCCATCCGGCAGATGGGAGATGAAGTAGTGCGCATTGGCCAGCTTGGCTGCCGCAATGCATTCTTCATCGGTGGCATCCAGTCGTCCATAGCGGATGTTATCCATTACGCTACCGGTAAAGAGGTTGACATCCTGCAGGACCACGCCTAGGCTGCGTCGCAAGTCACTCTTTTTGATCTTGTTAATATTGATACCATCGTAACGGATCTTGCCATCGGCGATATCATAAAAGCGGTTGATAAGGTTGGTGATGGTAGTCTTACCCGCGCCTGTTGCTCCCACGAAAGCTACCTTCTGTCCCGGCTCGGCATACAGAGTAATATCATGCAGAACGGGCTTTCCATCCACATAGGAAAAATCCACATCTTTCATGCGCACATCGCCGTGCTGCCTTATCAGCTCATAGCCGCCTTCCGGCAGAGGCTTTTTCCATGCCCAGATACCGGTGCGGCAGTTGGATTCAACCAATGCTCCGTCCTTCTCCTCGGCATTCACCAGCGTTACTACGCCGTGATCCTCCTCACTGGGTTCGTCCATCAGTTCAAAGATGCGCTCGGCGCCAGCCAGCGCCATGACGACAGAGTTGATCTGCTGGGAAACCTGGCTGATGGGCATGGTAAAGCTGCGGCTGAGCTGCAGGAAAGAAGCAATGCTGCCCAGTGTCATTGTACCGATGCCGGTCAGAGTTAGATTGGGTACCGCGGCTATGGCCAAAAGACCACCCACAATAGCGACCAGTACATACTGTAAATGCCCAAGGTTGCCCATAATAGGCATCATAATATTGGCATAGGTGTTTGCTTTTGTAGCGTTTTCACAGAACTCATTATTGAGTGCATCAAAGTCCTTTTGATTTTGTTCTTCATGGCAGAAAACCTTGACAACCTTCTGCCCGCCGATCATTTCTTCAATAAAGCCATTTACTTTGCCAAGGGATTGCTGCTGCTTTACAAAGTATTTGGCGCTGCCGCCACCTACATTCTTTACGACGAACAGCATCAATCCCAAAAAGACAAACATGAGGAGGGTAAGCCACACACTGGTACTCAGCATGGCAATGAATACTGCTGTGATGCTGATGATGGAACTGACCGCGTTGGGTAGGCTCTGGCTGATCATTTGCCGCAAGGTATCGGTATCGTTGGTGTAGTAGCTCATCACATTGCCATGGGTATGGGTATCAAAGTACTTGATGGGCAAGGTTTGCATGTGGGCAAACATATCGTCCCTTATGGTTTTTAGGGTGCCCTGCGCCACGGGGATCATCAGCCGTGTCTGCAAGTAGGAAGCCAGCATACCGGCCAGGTAAATGCACCCCATCATGGTCAAAGCTTGAAGAAGCGGGGCGAAGCTTGGTGCCGACTGTCCAATAAGCGGAGCGATATAATCATCGATCAGCGATTTGAGGAAAAGAGAGGCGGAAACACTGGCTACTGTACTGATGATGAGTAAAATAAAAACACATACCAGCCGGGCTTTATTTCCTTTGGCGATGTAGCCTATAAGGCGCTTCAATGTTCCTCTGGCATCCTTGGCCCGCTTGCCGCCGGTAAAGCCTCTTCTAGGAGCAGCACTCATTCTTCCAGCCCCCCTTTCTGTTGAGATTCATAGACCTCACGGTAGATTTCATTATTGGCCAGCAGTTCTTCGTGGGTGCCGCAGGCGTTTATTCTGCCGTTATCCATTACAACGATCTGGTCGGCGTCCATCACCGAGCTGATGCGCTGGGCAATAATGATTTTTGTGGTATTGGGGATTTCCTCACGGAAGGCCTGGCGGATCAGGGCATCAGTCTTGGTATCCACGGCACTGGTGCTGTCGTCCAGAATAAGGATCTTCGGCTTGCGCAGGATCGCACGGGCAATGCACAGGCGCTGCTTCTGCCCGCCGGAAACATTGGTACCGCCCTGCTCGATATAGGTATCATACCCATCGGGGAAGGTGCTGATAAAGTCATCGGCCTGCGCCAGACGACAGGCATGTACCAGCTCCTCGTCGGTCGCGTCGGGGTTGCCCCAGCGCAGGTTCTCCTTTATCGTCCCGCTGAACAAGGTATTCTTCTGCAATACCATCGCCACATTGTGCCGAAGTGTTTGCAGGTCATAGTTCCGCACATCCACGCCGCCTACCTTTACACAGCCGCCAGTCACATCGTACAGGCGGGGGATGAGCTGCACTAGGCTGCTTTTGGAAGATCCGGTGCCGCCGATAATACCAACCGTCTGTCCAGAGGGGATAATCAGGTCAATGTCATCCAGCACCGTTTTATCGGGACGTTTGGCATAGCTGAAGCTCACATCAGTGAATTCCACACTGCCGTCTTTGACCTCGTACACAGGGTTATCACAGTTGGTGATATCACTTTCCTCATCCAGCACTTCCACGATGCGCTCGGCGGAGGCACAGGACATGGTAATCATAACAAATACCATCGAAAGCATCATCAGACTGGAAAGGATCTGCATGATGTAGGTGAAGAAGCTCATTAGGTTTCCGGTGGACATATTTCCAATGACGATCTGTTTGGCACCCAGCCAGGAGACAAAAATCATACAGGCATACACACAGCCTTGCATCAGTGGGGAGTTGAGGGCCAAGATGCGCTCGGCAAGTGAAAAATCCTTATAAATGGTGCCGGAGATGGTATCAAACTTTTCGATCTCGTGGTCCTCGCGCACAAAGTTTTTTACCACACGGATACCGGAAAGATTCTCCTGCACTACGCCATTCAGTCTGTCATAGGTCTTAAAGACCCGTTCAAACACGGGGTGAACATGTTTGATGATAAGGTAAAGCCCCACACCAAGGATGGGAATGACGGCCAGGAAAATGAGAGAAATATCGTGATTGATGCGAAAGGACATGACCATGGCGAAGATGAGCATGGCAGGGCAGCGGATAAGGGTACGAATGATCATCATAAAAGCATTCTGCACATTGCTCACATCGGTAGTCAGACGGGTGACCAGACCAGCGCTGCTGAATTTATCAATATTGGAGAAGGAGTATACCTGCAGATGATGAAACATATCATGCCGCAGATTGCGAGCAAAGCCTGCCGTGGCGCGTGCACAGCTCCGGCCGCTCAGTGCACCAAAAGTAAGCGCTACCAGTGCAAAACCCACTAGAATGGCACCATATCGCAGGATCATGCTCATGTTGCCAGCTTCTATGCCCTTATCAATTAGGCCAGCCATTACAAAGGGGATGGCCACATCCAAAAGCGATTCCACTAGCACATAAAGAGGGGAGAGAATCGCGTCTTTTTTATATTCCCGTATGCATTGGGACAGTCGTTTAATCAATGGTTCGTTCCTCCTTGCCAGGGGTCAAGTTTTCTATCACTTTATCTAGCAGGACATAAAGGGCCTTCAACTCTTCGCCGGTTAATCCGGCAGTCGCTTTCTGCTCTACCCGCAGGATATCCTGCTGCATTTGCGCCAGCTGTTCTATGGCGATCGGTGTTAGGACCAGTCGTTTAAGGCGGGCATCGTCCTCCACGGGTTCCCGCACGATCAATCCGTCCCGCACCATAATCTGCAATATGCCGGTTGCGGTGCTGCGCCGGATATGAAATGCTGACTCCAAGTCCTTTTGAAAGACTGGCTGGTCCTCGTGTACTTCTAAATAACCCAAAAACATTTTCTGCATCATGGTTCCGGGGTGGACTGTATCACGATTGGTGCCCAATTCTTGGTGAATCAAGTTGGAGATTCCTTTAATCTTCATGCATATAGATGGGCGCTTTATCTTCATATTGGCTCCTTTCTATCTTGTTAGGTTGCTAACAATTATAGCGCAGTTATATAGTCATTGCAATCGTCAAACTTTACAAGATTAAAGCTAAGATGAAAACAATTTATGAACGGAGTGGGCGGGCATATTTCACATCTTTTACGGAAAAATCTCTGTTACTCTGCGCCTATCATTTTTCCCCACGGTATGGTACAATTAAACTGTATTTTTATAAGGAGGAGCACATAGTGAAAAAACAATTGCTTTTCCGCCGTTTTCCGGCGGTTCTATTGGCTCTGCTGACGGTACTGATGCTGGCGCTGCTGCCTGCCTGCGGCGGTATGACAACGCGGCCGATGGGAGAAGATGACCCGCTGGTGCAGGAAAACGGCACGCTGCTGGTTGAGGATGGCTCCTATTCTACGCCAGAGAAGGTGGCAGAATACCTGCATTTTTATGGCCATCTGCCACAGAACTATTTAACCAAGCAGGAAGCGAAAGCACTGGGGTGGGCTGCTTCCCAGGGGAACCTGTGGGAAGTGGCCGAAGGAAAATCCATTGGCGGTGATCGCTTTGGCAACCGCGAGGGTCTGTTGCCGGAAGCTGATGGACGCACCTGGTACGAGTGTGATGTGAACTATATGGGCGGCTTCCGCGGGGCGGAGCGGTTGCTCTATTCCAGTGATGGACTGATCTACTATACCGATGATCATTATGCGAGCTTTACCCTGGTTTATGGGGAGGAGGAAACACCATGAGAGAAGTTTATCTAGAGGGCCGGCTGATGACCGACCGTGCCGCGGCGCATGCAGAGATCAAGGATAAGCTATCCTTGCCGGAGTATTATGGTGCCAATTTGGATGCTCTGTGGGATTGCCTGATCGAAATAGGAGAGGAGACAGTTATTACAGTCCGTCATCCAGGCGCTATGTTTTCTGCCCTGCGGGAATATGGCTGCCGTTTGCTGATGACATTTTTTGAGGCAGAAAAAGAAAACCCTGTTCTACACATTATCATTGGGATCCACACCGCCAACCGAGAGGAGGAAACTGAATGAGTGCTGTTCATTTTCCAAAGGGCTTTGCTCTTGGGGCTGCTTCCGCTGCTACCCAAATTGATGGCGACTGCAAGGAAAGCAACTGGTATGAGTGGTACAAAAATGGAAAGATAAAGGATAACAGCGATCCCAATATCGCAACTGACCATCGCGGCCATTTGGAGGAAGATACCCGCCTAATGGCGGAAATGGGAATTCGTCACTACCGCTTTGGGCTGGAGTGGGCCCGGCTGGAGCCGCAGGAGGGCCAGTTTTTGCAGGAAGAGATTGAAAAGGTGCGAGAGGAAATTACGCTGCTGCACCAAAATGCCATTCATGTGCTGCTTACCCTGCATCATTTCTCCAATCCTTTGTGGTTTGAGCATCAGGGCGGCTTTTTGGGCAAAAATGCCGTAAAGAGGTACCTTGCCATGGTGGAATTTGCTGTGCGCCACCTTGGTGATCTGGTGGATGAATATGTTACCATCAATGAACCAAATGTCTATGCGGTCTGCGGTTATTTGGGGGCAGGCTTCCCCCCTGGGGAATTCAATATCTCCCATGCTCTGCGGGTAATGAAGGTGATGGGCGAATGCCACCGTCGGGCTTACCGGTTAATTCATAATATCCATGAAGAACTGGGCTATGCCGAACCCAAGGTTGGCCTAGCCATGCATATGCGCGCCTTTGTGCCGTACAATGCGAAAAATTTGTGGCATCGCATTGCTTGCCGCATTTCGGAATACAACTTCCAGACTAAGTTGAACAAGACCTATATGCTGGGCCCCGAGGGCCCCTACGCCGATTTTTTGGGCCTCAATTATTATGCTCGTACTGCTACCTCCGGCTTGGGGGATGGTACTTTGCCGAATGTTCCGGTGAATGATCTAGGCTGGGAGATCTACCCGGCCGGCATTGTGGAGTGCTGCCAAAAACTCCACGCCCTTCTGCCGGAATTGCCCATTTACATCACCGAAAACGGTACGGCCGATAATAATGATGCGTTCCGCCGTCGTTATCTTTATGAGCATCTCAAGGTTCTTTCGGAGAGTGGTCTGCCCGTCACCCGCTATTACCACTGGTGCTTTGTGGATAACTTCGAATGGCTGGAGGGCTTTACTGCCCGCTTTGGTCTTGTGCATTTCGATACCGATACTCATGCCCGCACCATCAAAAAGAGCGGAGAGTTCTATGCCCGTATGATTGCGGAGCATGGTATCACCGGAGAAATGGCGGCAGAGGTGGAAAAGGAGGTCTATCCCAATGGCTGATACCCCTTGGTGGAAGCAAAAAGTTATTTATCAGATCTATCCCATGAGCTTTTGCGATAGCAATGGTGATGGGATTGGCGATCTGCCTGGCATCCTCTCCCGGCTGGATTATCTGCAAAAGCTCGGTGTCGGCGCCTTGTGGCTTTCACCGGTCTATCCCTCACCCAATAAGGATAACGGCTATGATATCAGCGATTACTGCAATATCCACCCCAATTATGGTACGCTGCAGGATATGGATACCCTCATTGCAGAAGCAAAAAAGCGGGACATCCGCATTATTATGGATCTTGTTATCAACCACACCAGCGATCAGCATGAATGGTTCCAGAAGAGCCGCCGCCGCATAGAACCCTACACCGATTATTACATCTGGCGGAAAGGGGAAAAGGGCAAAAAGCCCACCAACTGGGGTAATTTCTTCGGTGGAGATTGCTGGGAGTACGATGACCTGCGTGGGGAATATTATCTTCATCTTTTCGCTAAGGAACAGCCTGACCTCAACTATCACAATGAAGCAGTCATCGAAGCGATTGAAGAAGCCATGCATTTTTGGCTGGAGCGGGGTGTGGCAGGCTTCCGCTGTGATGTCATCAATATCATCTACAAGGAAGCCATCAAAAACGGTAAGTGGCGTCCTGCCCTCACCGGCAGCGAGTATTATCTCTCCACCCCCGGCTGCCATCGGGTGCTGCACCGTCTCCATGAAGATGTGCTCGCCAAGTATGATGCCTTTACGGTAGGGGAGACGGTTTTTGTTACGCCTAAAATGGCGGATGACCTAGTCAATCCCGCCCGTGAGGAACTTTCCACGGTATTTGCCTTTGAGCACATGGAAACCGACTGCTATAAAATCAAATGGTTTCTGCGCCGGTTCAACCCCGATTGCTTCTTTGCATGCCTTACCAAGTGGCAGAAGGCTCTGCCGTGGAATACCGTTTATCTTGAAAACCACGATCAGCCCCGCTCGGTTTCTCGCTTCGGTAATGATACCCAATATCATGATGAAAGCGCCAAGGCACTTGCCACGCTCGTTCTTACCTTGAGGGGAACACCGTTTCTGTATGAAGGGCAGGAGATCGGCATGACCAATTTTGATTTTCCAGATATGCAGAAGGTGCGCGATGTCGAATCCATCAATATCTGGAACATCGGCAAGCGGCTGCACCTGCCGCGCTCACTGCGCTGGCGCATGATAAAGACCAAAAGCCGCGATAATGCCCGCACCCCCATGCAGTGGAATGACAGCCCCAATGCGGGCTTTACTACCGGTACGCCGTGGCTTTCGGTCAATGGCAATTATCCCCGTATCAATGTAGCAGAGCAGGAGAATGCGCCAAACTCTGTTTTAGCGTATTACCGGCAGTTGATTGCTTTCCGTAATGGCAGTGAGATTCTACAAGCAGGTGATTTTTCCGAATTATATCGCAAGGATGGAGTTTATGCTTACCGCCGCAGTCTAAATGTCGAAAGCATTATTGTTGTTATCAGCCTTTCTACAAAGGAACGACCCAATCCCGTTTCAGGCACCGTTGTCCTTTCCAACTACGGTCGGCAGGAAAGTCCCGCCTGCCTTTCTCCTTATGAAGCACTTATTCTGCGGGAGGTGTAGGCTATGAGACATATCACTCAGCAGGAAAATACCTTTCTGCTTTCCACCGCTCATACTGCTATGCTGCTTCAAATTACAAAGTACGGTCATGTGGAACTGCTGCATTACGGCATGCCGGTATCCATAGAAGACGCCGCGGCCTTGGCAGCCCGCCGTACTATGCCCTATGGCAGCCAGGTGATGTATACCGAAGAAGACCCCACCTACTGCCTCGATAATATTCCTCTTCTCTGGTCGGGGGTTGGCAAAGGCGATTTTCGCATTTCTCCCATTGAACTGGAATTGCCGGACGGCACCCTTACCACTGATTTCGTCAATGAGGATTGTACCCTCCGTGCAGGGACGCTGCCCGCTGTGGGGTTGCCTGCTGCCTACGATGAAAGCGGTGAAGCGGAAACGCTGGTGCTTTCCCTCAGGGAAAAGAAATTTGCCCTGCGGCTGGAGATTATCTTCACCGTGTTTCCAGCAGCGGATGCCATCACCCGCCGCACTGTTCTTTACAATGACGAAACTGTTCCAATTACTGTTCATAGCCTGATGAGTCAGCAGATCGATCTCCCACAGCTGAAGTATGAGATGCTTACCCTTGATGGTGACTGGATAAGTGAAACGCATGTGCATACCCGGTCGGTGCAGCCGGGGCGGCTGGTCAATGAAAGCACCACCGGCTTTTCCTCCAACCGGCACAATCCCGGCGTGATCCTACTGGAACAGGGAACAGGAGAGAATACCGGTCTTGCCTATGGCTTTAATCTGCTGTACAGCGGCAGCCATTACACTGCTGTGGAGCGTTCTCCGCGTGACTTTGTCAGGATTATCTCCGGTATCCAGCCGCAGGGCTTCTGCTGGCGGCTTCCCGCAGGGGAAATTTTCCGTGCACCGGAAGCGGTGATGACTTTTTCCAATGAGGGCCTAAATGGCCTTAGCGGCAATTTTCATCGCTTTGTACGGCAGCATATCCTGCGTGGAAATTGGAAGGAAAAACCTCGTCCGGTCTTGCTTAATAACTGGGAGGCGTACTTCTTTGATTTTACCGAAGCGAAATTGCTTTCCCTCGCCAAACAGGCCAAAGCGGTCGGCGTCGAGCTGTTTGTTTTGGATGATGGCTGGTTTGGTGAGCGAAACAGCGATACAGCGGGTCTTGGCGATTATACCGTCAACCGCAAAAAACTCCCCGGTGGCATCGAAGGCCTGGCGCAGAAGATCACAACGATGGGCCTTCGCTTCGGCTTATGGTTTGAACCGGAATCTGTTAATCTGGAGAGTGAGTTGTACCGCACCCACCCAGAGTGGGCTTTACAGCAGCCGGGACGGCAGCCCTCTATGGGACGGCACCAGCTCCTGCTTGATCTTACCCGTCCTGAGGTGCGGGATTATATCGTTCACCACATTACCCATCTTTTGGACCATTGCCCCATCACCTATGTCAAGTGGGATATGAACCGCCACATGAGCGATCTTTATTCCGCTGTCACGGCGGGCGGGGAACTGCCCCACCGCTATATGCTGGGGCTTTACGAGGTGCTGGAACGCATCTTTACCCCTCGCCCCCATATCCTTTTGGAGACCTGCTCCTCCGGGGGTAACCGTTTTGATCTTGGTATGCTGTGCTACTCGCCGCAGATTTGGTCGAGTGATGATACCGACCCGATTGAGCGTCTTTCCATTCAGAAAGGGCTCAGCTATTTCTACCCGCCCTGCACCATGGGCGCTCATGTTTCACAGTCGCCCCACCAACAGACTCTACGGCAGACACCGCTCTCTACCCGCTTCAATGTCGCTGCCTTCGGTGTTCTGGGATATGAATTGGATCTGGGCGAGCTTTCCCCGCAGGAGAAAAAGCAGGTCGCCGCGCAGATAGAATGGTACAAAAAATACCGCCCCACCCTGCAATATGGTGATTTCTTCCGTGTTCCCACTCGTCGTCAGGGGCTTGTCGGTTGGGCGGTGGTCGCACCGGATAAGAAACAGGCTGCTGTCCTGCTGGCGCAGCGGCTTTGTTCGGCGGCTCCTCCAGCGGACTATCTCACGGTTCCGGGGTTGAAGTCGGAGGCCAGATACCGTGTTGTTGCCGTACCGCAGCAGGTGGCGGTTGCTCGGTTCGGTGGCTTGGTCAAGCACATTGCCCCGGTCAAGATTTCCACCGATGGCCTGGTGCTGCGCACGGTCAATCGTCACTACGCCCTGCCGGATGGCAGCTTCACCGCCATGGCTTCCGGTGCGGCATTGGCCAGCGGTATTCCGCTCAATGATCAGTTTCTTGGCACAGGCTACCATAAAGATCTGCGCCTTTGGGGGGATTTTGGTTCCCAGCTATATCTCGTCGAGCAACTCGGCGAAAATGAGGAGGATAACACCAAATGAATAAACTGGATAGAAGAAATATGATTTTCTTCGGACTTGGTACCATTGGGCGGGATATGTTCTATGCCTTTGAAGCTAATGCCCTCATTTACTACCTTTCCAATGTTCTCAGCCTGCCGTTAGGCGTCTTTTTGGCTACCAGCATGGTTTTTACTGTGCTGCGTGTCTTTGATGCTCTGAACGACCCGCTGATGGGTCTGCTGGTGGATAATACCCGCTCCCGTCACGGACGCTTTAAGCCCCCGATGGCGCTGGGGGCCTTGGCGGGCGGTGCTTGCTACCTTGTCCTTTTTGCCGATTTTGGTTTGCGGGATTATTGGTTTGTGGCGGTGTTTGCCATTGCCTATATTTTGTGGGATATTTTCTATGGCCTCAATGATATTGCATACTGGTCCATGCTGCCCTCCCTTTCGGTAGAGCAGAAGACCCGTGAAAAGATGGGCGCCTTTGCCCGTATCTGCGCCAATATCGGTATGTTCTCCATCATGGTCGGCTGGGAGCCCATTACCTCCGGTATGGGCAATACCCCCAAGGCGTGGTTTACCGTGGCACTCGCCGTTACCATTCTCATGCTGCTGTTCCAGCTCTTCACACTGTTCGGTGTCAAGGAGCGCAAGGATATGTTCCGCCGCGAGGAGGAAAAGACCACCCTGCGCGGCATGTGGGAGGTGCTCACCAAAAACGATCAGCTCCTTTGGACGACCCTTGCCATGTCGCTCTTTAATATCGGCTACATGAGCACCACCACCATGGCCATTTACTATATGCAGTATGTTTATGGAAATAAGGATATGTACGCGGTGCTGGCGGCGGTTGTCGGCGTAGCACAGCTGCTGGCCTTGGTCATCTTCCAGTCTTTCTCCAAGCGGATGCCGCGCGAGAAGTTGTATCTTTTGGCTACTATCCTTGTTATGATCGGCTATGCCATCTTCTTCTTTGCTGAGGTCAGCATTATCCTCATCGCTGTGGGCGCTTTGTTTATCTTTATCGGTCAGGCGTTCATTCAGCTGCTTATGCTCATGTTCCTAGAGGACACCATCGAGTACGGCCAGTGGAAAAACGGTAAGCGCAGTGAGAGCATTACCCTCTCGGTGCAGCCGCTTATCAATAAAATCGGCGGCGCTGTTTCCATGGGCATCACCAGTCTGATGTTGGTCTGGTCTGGTATTAAGGTCGGCGAGACTGCGGCGGAGAGTATCTCGGCGAGCGGCCAGTTCACCGTCAAGCTTATGATGATCGTTCTGCCTGTGGTGTTCATTCTGGCAGGTTATATCATCTATCGCTGCAAGTTTAAGATCAATAAGGAAATGTATGACCGAATTATCAGTGACCTGCGGGTGCGTGGCGAACTGCACGCCGAACCGGCAGATGTCGTTGAAGTGACAGAAACAGTCGAAGTAAAAATCACTAAGGAATAAATATAATATAAAACGGCTCCTTACCCATCGCAGGGCAGGGAGCCACTTTTCTGTTTTCCTACTTCGTTCCGACGGCGGCAAAAATCGGTTCCGGCTATGTCGCTTTCCTCAACAGGCGCCAGCCTGTTTTTGGCGGCGTTTTGCCGCCTTCTGATTTTTCCGCGTTGCACTACACCAACTTGATTCCCCCAAGATCCACCGCCAGCTCAATCACCTGCCAGTGGTGTTCAAGGTGTCGACACGCCTCTGCATATCGTACGCTAAAGCCAACTTCATCTGTCAGCGCCAGCAGTGTTGGACCCGCCCCGCTGATGCAGAAGGCGATCGCCCCGCATTGCTCCGCCGCCGCTTTTACTTTGCCATATTCGGGGATCAGGCTCTCCCGATAGGGCTGGTGCAGACGGTCACGCAGCGCCATGGCAATCAGCTCACGGTCGCCGCTGCCCAGCGCTCCCGCCAGCACCGCTGCATGGGAGGCATTGTAGACGGCATCTGTAAAGGCTACCTTTTTGGGCAGCACGGCACGCGCCAGGTGGGTGCTTAGTTCAAAGTTCGGTATCGCTGCTACCCACCGCAGCGTGGGGGAAAGCGGCAGCTTTACTGTTCGGGGCTTTCCATCCTCCACCAGGCTGGCGGTCAGTCCGCCATAGATAGCAGGAGCCAGATTATCAGGATGGCCTTCTATTTCATTAGTCACCTCCAACAGTTCGGCAGGGGGGAGGGGAGAACCATGCAGCAGGTTTGCGGCGGCGGCTCCGCCCGCAATCAGTGCCGCGCTGCTGCCCAGTCCGCGGCACACAGGTATCTCCGCCCGAATATTCAGTGAAAGGCCTTCATTGGGTAAGCCAAGCCGACTTAACACCGCACGGTACCCCTGTACTGCCAGGTTTTCTTCATTCTGGTACTGCTCCGGACAGCCGGTGATCACAAGCTTGCCGGCAGGCAGTACTTCGCAGGTAATATAATTATACAGCGCCAGCGCACAACCCATGCTGTCAAAGCCCGGCCCAATATTGGCCGTGGTGGCGGGCACCCGCACGGTAATCTTATTCATTTCAGCCCTCCATCTTACGGTGCACATAGTCCGCCATCTCGCTTACTTCTATACAGTCATGGTGCAGTACCGGCAGTGTTTGCAATTCCGCCAAAGGGGTTGGGACAGGCACTCCGGTCAGTGCTTGCAGTTCCGCCATTGCAGCAAAGGCGTCCTCCGGCACCTTCTGCCCTAGGGCCGCCAGTACGGCCGGCGCAAATTTATACGGCGAAGCGGTACTCAGCACCACCGTCTGTCCGCATAATACGGCTTTGTGCTGCTCCGCTACCGCCCACGCCACCGCCGTGTGCGGGTCAAGCAGGTACTTGTCCCGCTCCCACACCGTCTTTATCGTCTCGGAGGTCATTGTGTCGTCGCAGCATCCGCACAGGAATACCTTCTGTATCTTTTTCAGCAGCGTATCGCCGATCTGATACCACCCCTGTCCGTCCAGTTCTTGCATCTTCTCTGCCACCATTTTAGCGTCGCCGCCGCTTGCCAGATATAAAAGCCGCTCCAGATTGCTGGAGACCAGAATGTCCATCGAGGGCGAGGAGGTCTTGTAAAAAGGCCGCCGCCGGTCATAGCGCCCCGTCGTTAGGAACTCCGTCAGCACATTGTTGGCATTGCTTGCACAAAGGAGCTTGTCCACTGGCAGTCCCATGCACTTGGCAAAATAGCCCGCCAAAATATCACCAAAATTGCCGGTCGGGACCGAAAAATTCACCGGTTCGGTCGGATTTATTTTTCCGGTGCGGCAAAGTGTTGCCCAAGCGTACCAATAGTAGATGATCTGCGGGGCCAGCCGCCCGATATTGATGGAGTTGGCGCTGGAAAGTTCCGCTTTTTCTGTCGGTTTTACCTCGGCAAAGATGTGCTTTACTCCAGTCTGCGCGTCATCAAAATTGCCGCGTACCGCCGCCACCGAAACATTTTTTCCACGCTGTGTCACCATCTGCCGTTCTTGTATTTTGCTTACGCCATCCTTAGGATAGAATACCACAATGGAAGTGCTGGTCACATCGCAGAAGCCTTCCAATGCTGCTTTGCCAGTGTCACCACTTGTCGCGGTTAGGATCACCGTCTTGGCCTTATCATTCAGCAGCTGCTTCGCACCTGTGATAAGATATGGAAGCAAGGAGAGTGCTACATCCTTAAAGGCGCAAGTTGGCCCATGAAAGAGCTCTAGTACATGGTAATCGCCGACCATAACCAGCGGTGTTATGTCGGCAGTGTCAAATTTTCCGTAAGCCGCTGCAATCATTGGCCGCAGCATTTCTGGGGTGTAATCCGGCAGCAGCCGCACCAGTACGGCCTCCGCCATCCCGGCAAAGTCTTTCTGCAGCATTTCTGCTGGATCCAGCGGCAGAGCGGCCGGGTCACACAGGTACAATCCGCCATCGGGCGCTATGCCGCGCAACACCGCTTCGGCAGGGCTGGCAGTCTGTTTATGATTTCTGGTGCTGTTATATTGCATAGGAGTCTCCTTTTCTGCATCACCATACCGGGTGAAAGCCCCCGGCAAGTCTTGCTTTCCATCTTCTCATATGATATACTGTTTTTCGACGAAATACAAGTGATTTTTATGGAGAAACAATCGTATCTCTATAAACGACACATTTTACAGGAGGAAAAAAGATATGGTAGTTGCCCTTCTTGGCCACGGAACGGTTGGCGGTGGTGTATATGAACTGCTGAAGAACCGCAGCGATATTACAGTAAAATATGTATTGGACCGCAGCCCCATTGCAGAATTAGGTGCTGTTTCGGTCACTGATTTTTCCACGATTTTGAATGATGGGGAAGTGGATACCGTCGTGGAGGTCATGGGCGGTTTGGAGCCTGCCCATGAATATATGGTAGCCGCCATGCGCGCCGGCAAAAATATTGTCACCGCCAATAAGCATCTGCTTGCCGTCTATTATGATGAACTGACCACTCTTGCCAAAGAAACCGGTATCGGTTTCCGCACTTCGGCTGCGGTTGGCGGCGGCATTCCCTGGCTGCCCAATCTGCAGCGGCTCAAGCGCATTGGCGCCGTCAATGAGATTTGCGGCATTATGAATGGTACCACTAATTATATCCTCAGTATGATGCATAAGAAGGGCTATGATTACGAGAGTGTTCTGCACGATGCCCAAAGCTTCGGATATGCCGAAGCGGATCCCACTGCCGATATTGAAGGCTATGATATTCAGCGTAAGCTCATGATCAGCGCCAATATTGCCTTTGATGCCAGCCTGACTGAGCAGCAGGTGCCGGCCGCCGGGATTGCCGGTATCACCCGGGAAGATATTGCCGGCTTCAATGAAATGGGCTATGTCTGCAAGCTGTACGCTACCGCTAAGCGTGTCGCCGATGGAGCAATTCTTGCAGTGGTAGAACCCACCCTTTTTAAGGCAGAAACACTGGAAGCAGCTGCCCCCGCCAATTATAATCTCATCACCGCCGTTTCGGAATACGCTGGTCGGCAAAGCTTCTTTGGTGAAGGAGCCGGCCGCTGGCCCACAGCCGCTGCCGTTGTGCAGGATCTTCTTGATCTCTGCGAGAGAAAGCAAGGCTTCTATACACAGCTGTCCCAGCCGCTGCCTTCCAATAATATGTGTGAAGAGCGCCGGTACTATGTCCGTTATATCGTGGATACCTGGTTCATGGATGGTTGTGTGGAAAAGCGCTGGGGTAATGGCGTTCTTACCCGTCCGGTTTCTCCGGCACAGATGCACTCTTGGTATGTGGAAGCCCGCAGCAATGATCCCGGCATCTTCTTCGCTGCGCTGCAGGGTTAAGGGAAAGGAATGCCTATTATGTTAAAAGTAGTTAAATTTGGCGGTTCCTCCCTGGCCGATGCTGCTCAGTTCGAAAAAGTCCGCCAGATTATCACGGCGGATCCAGCCCGCCGGGTTGTGGTTGTTTCTGCACCGGGCAAGCGCTTTTCCGCAGATCACAAGATTACGGATTTACTTTACCTTTGCTATGCCCATCTTCAGTACGGCGTCAGCGCCGAAGGGGTATTCAGCATGGTGGTGGAGCGCTATCGTTCCATTGTGGCCGATTGTGGCCTTTCTGCTGATATCGATAAAGAGTTTTTGGCCCTTTATGAAAAGATGCAGCAGGGCATCAGCCAGGATGAGTTGGTCTCCCGCGGCGAATATTTCGCTGCCCGCCTTATGGCGGAATACCTCGGCTTTGATTTTCTCGATGCCGCCGAATGGCTCCAGTTTTCCTTCGATGGCCAAATTGACCGGGAGCATTCCTACGAAGCGCTTCGCCGCATAGCAGAAGACCGCAGCGTAGTCATTCCAGGTTTTTACGGCGTCATGCCGGATGGCCATATTAAGGTGCTCAGCCGTGGCGGAAGTGATGTGACCGGTGCTTTGGCGGCAGCGGCATTGGGGGCCGATGTATACGAAAACTGGACCGATGTTTCCGGTATTCTTATGGCGGATCCCCGCATTGTGGAAAATCCCCGCCCCATCGAGCGCATCACCTATAACGAGCTGCGGGAGCTTAGCTATATGGGAGCGCAGGTCCTGCACGAGGCCAGTGTTTTTCCAGTTCGCCAGGCGGATATTCCGCTGAATATCCGCAACACCAATGATCCGGGCCATCCCGGTACCCTCATTCGGGAGCATTTTGAGGATGAACTGGAAAGCGAAAAGAACCGTTTCATCACAGGCATTGCCGGCCGCCGCAATTTTTCTATCATTACGATGGCGAAGAACGGCCTGTCTTCCTCCATCGGCAGCCTGCGCCGTGTATTGGAAGTATTTGAACGGCATAATCTGAATGTAGAGTACACTCCATCTGGGATAGACAGTGTTTCGCTGGTTGTGCAAAGCGGAAAAGCGGCTTCCTGCCTTTACTCTATTTTGGGCGAACTGCAAAAGGAATTCCGCCCGGATAAACTGCAGGTGGCGGAAAATATATCTATTGTGGCGGCAGTTGGCCGCAAGATGGCGTTCCGCCCTGGTATCTCCGGCAAGATCTTTGCCGCTCTGGGTGAAAACGGTATCAGCATCCGCATGATTAGCCAAGGTCCAGAGGAGCTCAACATCATTGTGGGCGTGGATAACGCTGACTTTGAAAAAACGGTGCGTGTACTTTACGAAAGCTTTGTCAGATGACCGAGAGGAGAGAACATGCCATGAAAAATCCGAATGTGACTATACTGGGCGCCACCGGCGCGGTGGGCCGGGAGATGCTTAAAATCCTGGAGGAACGCAATTTTCCCATTGGGGAACTGCGCTGCCTGGCCAGTGCCCGCAGTGTCGGGAAAAAGCTGCCTTTTGCTGGGCGAGAAATCATGGTAGAAGAGGCAACGGATGCTGCCTTTACTGATGCAGATATTGTGCTGGGCGCAGCCGAGAATGATATTGCCCGTCGTTTTGCCCCGGCAATCAAGGCGACTGGTGCAGTATTTATTGATAATTCTAGTGCCTTCCGTATGGATGAAGATGTTCCGCTAGTTGTTCCGGAAATCAACCCGGAAGATGCTCTGCATCATCATGGCATCATTGCCAATCCAAACTGCTCCACCATCATCACTGTAGTAGCGGTTGCGGCACTGCGTCGTCTTTCGCCGATTACCAGCATGGTAGCTGCTACATATCAGGCAGTTTCCGGTGCCGGTGCCGGTGGCCCGGTGGAGTTGGAAGCCGAGGTGGATGCCCTGTACAAAGGCGAGCCGGTACAGCCCCATATATTCCCGTATCAGATTGCCTATAATCTTATTCCCAAAATCGGAAGTCAATCGTATGAAGGTTATACTTCCGAGGAAATGAAGCTCCAGAACGAGGGCCGAAAGATTCTGCACTTGCCGGAGATGAAGGTCAGCTGCACCTGTGTACGGGTGCCGGTTGTGCGTTCCCACTCCATCGCGGTTACGGCACGCTTTGAACGCCCCATTTCGGTAGAGGAAGCTCGCGCAGCGATTGCGGCAGCTCCCGGCTGCCGCCTGGTTGATGACCTTTCGCAGGATGTTTATCCCATGCCGTTGGATACCAGCGATCAGGATCTGGTGTATGTTGGCCGCATTCGTCCCGACCTTACCAATCCCAATGGCCTCTGTCTTTGGTGCTGCGGCGATCAGATTCGCAAGGGTGCTGCCACCAATGCTGTACAGATTGCCGAATTACTTCTTTAATTCCGCATTTTTCGCCGTTTCCATGCTGGGAGCGGCGAATTTTCTTTTTGTTCACAATTTTACCTGGAAAAACCCTTGACAAAAGCCACTTCATACGCTATTCTTATTACAGAACAACGCAAACGGGAAATGCGTTGTACTCCTTTGATTTGGCTTCACCAGAAAACTTATGCAGAAAAAGAACGCACGGCTCACCACGGGGTGTCCCAATAAGAAAACATTGTTGGGTTTGAAAGAAACGGTATAGCTTCGGCTATGCCGTTTCTTCATTTTGCCGGATATCGAATACCTTGGACATTTCCAAGATACCGATGCCCTTGTAGTAAATATCGACTTCCTGTTTGCGGTTGGTTTTGCTGTGGGGATCGGTGGCTGCGTGTACGACGATCTTCTCCACAAACTCATGCAGGATATGGGGTGTCAGTTCCGGGATTTCTGTGTACTTTCGGACAATGGACAGAAACCGTTCCACATTGGCACACTTGCTTTCCTCCTCCTGGATTTCTTCCCGGAGGCTGTTTGCTTGGGTCTGCAAGGCTGCCTGCTCTGCTTCATAGTCAGCGGACAGTTTCTTGAACCGTTCGTCTGTCAGTTTGCCCGTGATATTGTCCTCATACAAATGCTTGAAGATTCTATCCAGCTCCGAAATCCGTTTCTCTGCATCGGTCAGGAGCTTCTTCTTTTTGGCAAGGCCCTTGCTTCTCTCCTTCTCGTCCATATCCATGACCATCTTCACAAACTGATCTTCCTGTTCCCTTGCATAGGAAACAACCTTACAGAGATTTTGCAGTATCAGTTCTTCCAGAATGACCGTCAGTATGGAATGGGTGGAGCCGCATATATCCCGGCTTTTCCGATACCCCGCACACAAATAATACTCCTGCTCCCGCCGGAAGCCGGTTGCCCTGCATTGGTACATGATTGAGCCGCAGTCAGCACAGAACATCATGCCGGAAAACATCCCCATCTCTCCCATTTTGGTTGGCCTGCGCCGGGTCTGCCGTGCCAGTCTTACCGCATCGGCAATGGATTCCGTCCAGATCGGTTCGTGGGTATTCTCAAAGATCACCCACTCACTTTCGGGATTCTGAATCTTCTTTTTGCTTTTGTAGGATTTCTTCGTGGTTTTGAAGTTTACTGTGTGCCCCAGATATTCCCGCCAGCGGTCAAGGATATGGGCAACTGTCGAAGCATTCCAGCCATAGGGATCATCCTGCGGTTTTACATTGCAGTTGATACCCTTACTTTCGTAGTAAGCGGCAGGGGTAAGGATCTTCCGCTGCTTCAACAGCCTTGCGATTTGAGAAGGCCCGTATCCGTCCATCACATACAGACCAATATCATAAACCACATTGGCTGCATCGTTGTCCCGTACCCATTGCTTCGGATTGGCAGGGTCTTTCATATACCCGTAAGGTGCATTGGTGGTCAGGTGTTCTCCCGCATTTCCTTTGACCTTCATAACGGCCCGGATCTTCTTACTTGTGTCCTTGGCGTACCACTCGTTGATGATGTTCCGAAACGGGGTAAACTCGTTGTCGCCCTGCTTACTGTCCACTCCATCGTTGACAGCAATAAAGTGAACATCGTGCTCCGGGAACATGATCTCAGTATACATTCCCACTTGCAGGTAGTCACGGCCCAGACGGGACATATCCTTGATAATGACCCGCTTGACAATACCTGCTTCAATGTCCGCAATCATTTCCTGGAACCCAGGGCGGTTAAAGGTGGTGCCGGAGATGCCATCGTCAATATAAAAACGGATATTCTTCCAGCCATGGTCAAGGGCATACTTCTGTAAAATCTTCTTTTGATTGATTATGGAATTACTGTCGCCCTGCAATTCATCGTCACGGGATAAGCGGCAGTAGAGGGCAGTAACGGCCTCTGTGCTCATGACGGCATAAGGAAATTGCAGCACGGCAGCGGTGTTTGACTGATCGTACATAATAACCTCCAATCTTTCAGCCAAACACGGTATGAAGTTCAATTACATTCTACCGTGCTGTTTTGGATTTGTCAGCCTGTTGGAGGATATTTTGTTTCCGGGGATCGTCTCAGTTCGTCTTTGATAAGCCGCTGCACCTTATCCTTGACGGTATCTGTTGCCGGATCGGGAAAGTAGGAATTGACCGTAAAGGTGGTGTTTCCGATCCGCACCTTGCTTCGCAAGGGCGGGGCATATTTCTTTCGGTTGTCGGTATCATTTTTCATAAAATCAGGGCCTCCCTTCACCTATTACTGGTGCTGGGAGGCCCTGTTTTGGCCATTATTTACGAAAGAAATCACAAGAAATTTCCAATACGAAATTAGGGAGATAAAACGAAAAAGAAACGATTAGCAAGCACAGCAAGTGAGTACCCACTTGCTCTATACTTGCTCGTAGAGCAAGCACAGTAAGTGTAGCCACACTCAAAATTGGCATGCCTCCCAAACCCTAATTTTGATAGTTTATGTTTTTATTATTGCAGATGTTTCTAATATGTGCTATCATAATATACAGAAGGGACTATTTTGAAAATATAAAACTTTTATTTTATATTTTCAAAAATAAGTTTTAATTTAGCAAGGAGTACCCTGATGACTATTTCTGAACAGATAAAAGTTCTATGCGTGCGTTCCAATATTAGTGTAGCGGAATTAGCAAGACGCATGGGAACTACACCCCAAAATTTCAACTCAAAAATGAAACGAGAAAGCTTTACTGTTTCCGATTTAGAGTATTTGGCCGAAACGGTTGGGTGCTCTTTTGAGCGACACTTTGTCCTTCCGGATGGCGAGAAGGTTTGATAGGAGAATAAAAATGAATATGTTACATTTTAAGAATAATCTGCAAAATCGTGATGTGATATCTCTTTTCTCTGGTGCAATGGGTCTTGATATAGGCCTTGCAAAGGCAGGACTTAATATTGCTATTGGGCAGGATTTTGATGCCGCATGTGTTGCAACCATGCGAGCAAACGGTCATAAAGTTTTAAGCGGAGATATCCGTGACATTGATCCGGCGGATTTACTTGAACAAGTGGGATTGGCTCCTGGCGAACCATTCTTGATTTGTGGTGGTCCACCATGTCAACCGTTCTCAACTGCAGGAAAGAGATTAGGCATCAATGATCCCCGAGGAAGCCTTTTTATGGACTTCATTCGAATGATTGATTATATCCGTCCACGATTCTTCATTATGGAAAATGTGAAAGGGATTATGTCTGCTCCTTTGAAACATGTTCCTCTTGCAGAACGAGATAAAAATGATCCAGAGCAGCGACTGGGCACTGTTTTGGATGTTATTCTATCCGAATTCCAAAAACTTGGTTACAAAACCGTGTACGGCGTATTGGATGCTGTAAATTATGGTGTCCCTCAATTCAGAGAACGATTTGTTTTGATTGGAAGTCGTGATAATGAAGATATTTTCATGCCAATTCCAACGCATTTTCAAATGCATCAGGATGCATCCTATCGCTGGCAAACATTGGGAGATACCATACGGGATTTAGAGCATGATTGTGGTGAGTGTGCTGCTTTTGGCGAAGATCGGTTATCTTTTCTAAAACTCGTTCCCGAGGGTGGGAACTGGCGCGACCTCCCCGTCGATTTGAAGCAAATGGCTATGGGAGGTGCTTTTGAATCGGGCGGGGGTAAAGTAGGTTTTTACCGTAGGCTATCTTATAATCAGCCCTCTCCTACATTGGTTACATCACCCGTACAAAAGGCAACTATGATGTGTCATCCCACGCAAAATCGCCCTTTGAGCATACGAGAATATGCTCGAATCCAGCAGTTCCCTGATGATTGGATTTTCATGGGAACAAGTGCAGAGAAATATCGACAAATCGGTAACGCTGTCCCGGTTGGCCTTTCTGAAGCATTAGGCAAAGCTGTCCTATCTGTTGCGGATCAAACTGCTGCAATTCAAACAAAAAGATTCAGAGGAACAGATATCCACCAAAAACTTAAGATTGCGCTTGAAATAGGAGGAAGTTGCTATGTCCATAAATGATTCTTACAACGAAGAAGCTATTGTAGAGGCTATTGCCGTTGCATTGGATAATTTCTACACCAACCTGATTAAGAAAGTGGACAGTTTGAATATTAAAGCTGTAATGAAGCGCAAAAACCCGTATCTTTTCCGAGCCAAAGCCATGAATGGTGCGGCTCAAATAATTGATGCAATCCTTGCTGCTTTCGTATCTTCTTCCGAGGAAACGATTTTTGGTAATGTGTTTTTTGAACCTATTGCCACAGCAGCAGCTCAGGGTCAAAAAGCATTAGCCGAGGGTGTTGACATTATGGTAGAACGCGATAACACCATTTATGCTATTGCGGTAAAATCGGGAACAAGCGTTTTCAATGCTGATAGCCGCAAAAAGCAGGAGCAAAACTTTATGGCCGCAAGCAAATTGGCCCAGCAGGCAAAAAAACGTTTTGTTCCTATTGTTGGATATGGCTATGGCAAGAAGAAGACTTCTAATCGTGGTTTGCCTAAATTCTACATGGAACTGGCAGGAAAAGATTTCTGGACTGAATTAACAGGTGACGAAGAATTTTATATTAAGCTAATTCGTTATATGGATAAATTACCGGAGAAGTATGTGGAAGATTTTGACGCCTCTTATCAGAAGGCCTCGAATCGCTTGGTTCGGGAATTTACACAACAGTTTTGCTTTGATGATGGAAGTATTGACTGGGAGAAACTTGTTGAGTTTAATTCCGGGAATTAACTTATAGGAGGAAGCGGCTATGCGGGAAGCCCTTAAAAATGCTGTACAAAGTGCTATTCTGTTTGAATGCCAGTTGCCACACCAAGAGAGTGGCTTAGGCAAGTCGTGCCTTTCCTCTCAAAATGACATTTGCTTTAATAACACAGACCCCCAAGAGATTGCAAAAGTTATATATAATGGCATTGTAGAGTTTGCATTAAATGAATACGAAATCAATTATGATGATTTGGAGCGCGAGCAAAGAAGGGCCATTCTTAGCCGAATCCGGTACAATCCTACTGCAGATAACTCTGCTAAATTGAAATATGGCTTTTATGGTGAGGTATTATTGGATTTGATTTTGCGGGTATTTCTCCAAACAAGTGTCGTTGCTGCGCGGGGATATTTTTACTCACCCATTGAAAATAGTGAGGCTAAAGGCTTTGATGCTTTCCATTTGTTGGAGCGCGACGGAAATATCGATCTATGGTTTGGGGAAGCAAAATTCTATTTGCGGTACAAGGATGCAATAACCCCTGTAATGGAGAAGTTGGGAACCTCGTTATCAGATGGTTATTTGAATCGGAATTTGATAGCAATCATAAATGAACGGGATCACCTCTCTGTACATAATACCCAGCTGAATAGCCTGTTGGACTCTTGGTTTGAAAATCCCAGTATCAATTTGGCACAGGAAATGCAGAACCGGGGGATACGGTTAATCTACCCAATATTTATCGCTTATGAAAAAGCTAACAGAGATGCATATCATCAAAGCATTAAAAAGTGTATCGATCATATTGCCGCAGAATATGCACGGATCGGCATTAGCATTCCCGCTACATTCGATTATCGACTTTTCTTCATCTTCTTACCGCTGTCAGAAGTCAAGCAAATCAAGGAGAGTGTGATTCAATGGATAGATTCACAAGAACCGCTGATATAATTAAGGCGTATTACAGTTATAAACAAACAGCGGACTCTGCTACATTTGTCAAAAAAGTGTGCAGTTTCTTTGACTTTATCAAGGACGAAAGTTTGTCTGATGCTGATTTGAATTTGCTCTTATTTTTAGCAAATGAAGCTGGTATTCCTCAATACTATGATCTGCTAAAATCAAAGTTCACGAATGCCGAGATTGGTGATGAAAGTATCAATTCACTTACCATGAGTGCTTTGTTCCATGATGCTAGTCTGATTAGGGGTGATAGTAAACTGCATCGTTATCAAAAACATGTTCTTGATAGCTTTGTGGCCACGCAGCGAAACCGTTATGTTTTAACTGCACCTACATCCTTTGGAAAAACTTTCTTGGTCTACGAGATTATCCAAAAGATGCAATATCAGAATGTACTTTTGATCTTTCCTGCAATAAGCCTATTATCCGAAAACTATGCTCGCCTCTGTAGTTGGGAAGCCTTTAGTGACTATGCCATTCACTCATTAAGTGAAGAAGAATTTGATATTACTCAGAAGAATATATTCATTTTTACTCCCGAGCGTTTTTTGTCCTTTATGGATTCACATCAGCACCTTCACTTCAATTTTGCTTTTATTGATGAAGTCTATAAAATTGATAACAGCTTTGTTATCGATCAGGAAACATCGGGAGAAAATGAGCGTGATACAGCTTATCGTCTGGCATTAGAATTTATTTGCAACCTAACAGACAATATGTTACTGGCAGGTCCGTATATGGCTCTGCCGACAGCAGAAACAGAACTACATAAATCCTTTAATGATTTTGCTCGCGATAATGGTTTTGTTTTCTTGCGATATAATCAATTTGAAATCGTCTCAAAAGAATATACAACAGTTAAAAGCAGACAGCAATACATCATCGACAATATTCCGGTTGAAATCGGTTCAGCGAGTAAAACGCAGAAGATTGCCAATATTATTCTGGCGTTAAGTTCACCCACAGAAAACACTATAATTTATTGTAATCGAAAATCTGACACAGAATCGTATGCCAGACAGTTGTTAAACAACCAAGAACTCATTTCCATATTTCAGGAGAGATGTTCAGTGGTAGATGCACCTGTTTATGAAATATTTTTGGAGCATTTACAGAATACTTTTGGAGACGACTGGATTGTATTGAAAGCATTAAAAGGAAGAATAGGAATTCATCACAGCCTTGTGCCCAAATATATTCAAAAAGAAATCATCAGTTTATTTAACTGTGGTGCATTGATTTGCCTCTTTTCGACCACTACAATTACCGAGGGTGTTAATACATCAGCTAAAAATATAATCATTACCTCGGGTAAAAAAGGTACAAAAAACCTTAGACAATTTGATGCCAAAAATATCGCTGGCCGAGCAGGTCGTTTCCAGCAACATTATTCAGGAAGAGTTATCGACTTAAATAATGGCTTTGAGGATATCGTTAACAGAGAGCCAGAATTGTTGGAACACAAAAATTATGATATCAACGCCCCAAAGACAGATGTTGACTACCAAATTACAAAGGATCAGTATTTGTCTGGGGCGGATCTTCTAGAGAAAGAATCGATATCTTTACGAGTTGAGGCATCAGGAATTCCAACCAATGTTTTTAACAGCTTTAGAGTTGTTGGGCCCAAGGACAAACTGTTGCTTTATGAACGAATAGAGAGTATGCCCTGGTGGACTATTGAAGAAATTAAGCGAGTTTCTACCAAATTGGCACGAACTAACGCCAGAAGTTTGCATTGGAGTGGTTTTCAAACTATTCTTAATCTGATATTCCCTGTTGTGCGGGAAGAAAAGCTTAAGCAACTTATTAGTTTCCGAGTAGGAGATCAACAACAGTATTCTTTAGTAACTGTACTATTAAGCTCATATCTTGAAGGTGGATTTATGTCGATGGTTGATTATTATACTACCCGTCGAAACCCGCCTAAAACCAAAGATGAAGCAATACGAACAGTTGCTGATTTTGTCTATAATGTTTTCAAATACCATTTGGTAAAATATCTTGGCTTATTTGATGTTTTCTTTAGATACCGGGTTTCGGTTCTTGAAAATGTTGATATGGATAGTGTCCCTGGATTGGGCCTGCTGATGCAGAAGCTTGAGTACAATGCACTTTCTCCTACTGCGCGCAAAGTAAGCGACTATGGTGTTCCTTTTAAGCTTATTGATTGCTATGATAGCCAAGCAGAATATGATAAGGAACAGTTTGATGCTTACGAGAAACGAGTTGACGAGCAAGTAAGCAGGCTATTCCAATAAGCAAATAGGTACGTATCAAGGACTACTGAAACATATTTTGTGAATTAGCAAATCCACAAAATATAGTAAAGGGTTAAGATAAACGGCTCCGCCGCCCTTGACAATTTCCTGTGTCCTTGCTGTATGGTAGTCAAGAGGGCGCAAGCGGATAAAACGCTTGCGCCCTCAAATGATTATGTTTGTTACCTCTAATGCAGATTTCAAGGGGTGCCCAGATTTAAGGCTCCCTTTGGAACACCATAAATGGACACATTTGGCCCAAAAGTAGGCAGATAATACGATCACACTCCCCGCCCCATAAAAAGGTGAGACAAGGGAAGAACCCCTCGATTTTCAACCGTTATTGCTGCACTTTTTCGATGGATCCCGAAAAAAGCCATAGTGCATAACGGATCGATACATGCCTGTTATATAAAAATACAGTTTTGTTCTTTCATCTTCGCATCCTATCTAATCCTCTATCTGTATTTTCGTTCATAGGAACGGATAAGGATAGGATTGATATATCTATATTTGATTATTTAGTATTTAATATATAAGTATTTAATTGTGCGGGATTTCCCTGTACAGGATTTCCCTGCTTAGGTTACAATGCCTTTTTGAGGCAATTTGAAAAGTGTTGATTTTTTGAATTTTATCCTTCTGTAAGCTACCGAACATAGGAGCATGAGAAAAGATATGCCCCCACCTTAATTCGGGTCACACAGAGCCGCAGAACGCCCGAAACGAACGCAAAACACCACATCTTCTCGGACAGTACAGGAAAAGAGTGCCGATACTTGCGTATCAGCACCCTTTTTTTCTGTCAGTATTTGATTTTGAACTTTCCACACCGCGTTTGTACCTATGAAAACATTGATTTACTGACGATTGCTCATTGTTTTCTTATTAGGTACGCACACACCGTGCGTCTTTTTTATTGCTTTACAGATAGGGGAAAGGCTTTCCTCATTTCTCACCGGCTTTGATAAGGATATCATGGCTGACCGGACGGTAAAATAGCTGTTCAATTTTTTGTGGTTCTCTCGTTTGCCCTAAGATCCACATCAGCTTGGTAACCGCGGCTTCTGTGGTCATATCGTAGGCTTCAAGCACCTCTAGGCCGGTTTTCAGCCGGTTGCCTACATGATACAACAATAGGTCGCTTCCCTCATTGGGGACTTGAGTTGTCATGACTACGGTTTTCCCGGCCCGAACAGCGTTGCTGATCACATCGTAATAGCTCTTTGCACCGGCAGTCGGGATACCGCCTACACCGAAGCTTTCGATAATAACACCATCTTTTTTGCTTAGCATAAATTCCAAAAAGTCTGCTTCTAGCCCCGGTACCAGTTTGATCAGTCCCACAGAGGGGTCTAATTTATCGCTGAATACCGGTTTTTCTCGACATTCCTGGGTGATGTAATTCAGCAGTCGACCGTCTTGAATGACAGCCAGCTCAGGGTAATTGATGCTGGAAAACGCCTGAAAGCTCTTGGAGTGTGTTTTGCGTGCGCGGGTCCCTAGGATCACCCGGCCATTGAATACGATAGAAACCCCGTGGGCATCCTCGTTGGCGGCGTAATGGAAGGCATCCACCAGGTTGGTTTTGCTATCGGTGATCTCCAAATTGATGGGTTTTTGGCTGCCGGTCAGTACAATGGGCTTTTTGCTGTACTGGATAAGGTAACTTAGCGCGGCGGCAGTATAAGCCATGGTATCGGTACCGTGTGTTAATACAAAACCATCATAGTGGTTATATTCCTTTCGGATGGAATCCGCCATTCGCTGCCAGTGCTCCGGGGCGATGTTGGTGCTATCCAGATTGCACAACTGCAAGCAGTCCACACTGCAAAAGCCGGAAATATCAGGGCAGTAGTGCAGGATTTGCTCGGTAGTCAGTTGTGGAGAAAGTCCACTTTCGGTGATCTCGGAGGCGATGGTGCCGCCAGTGCCCAGCATTAGGATCTTCTTCATAGGGAACCTCTTTTTGCATGAAAAGTTTTTAATTATTATCAGTATACTCTAAAAACGAGTCACTGTCCATGAAAACAAGCAATATCACCGAATAATCAGAGAAATTTTCAGTAACCATTTTGGAGGAAATCGTAGGCGGTGTACTGTCGAAAAAAGCCGATATCCGATATAATGAATGAGGATGGAAACGGGAAGCAAAAATTTGATCACCAAAATTTAATGATGACATCGGAGGGCATGACATGAGATTAGGAAAAATGTGTGGGCTCTTAATGAAAGCGTTTCTGGCTGTTTTGATGCTCTTTGTCACAGCTGCAGCAGTAGAAGTGTATTGGGAAGATGAGTTCGACGAGGCAATTGCCAATCAGTGCGAAAGTATTATCCTTAAGGAGGAGTACCTCAATATGGATTTTGGAGAAGCAATTGTGGTTGATTTTGATACAGTTTTGGACTTGGATGGACATGAGCTTACAGCTTGTTTCAAAATCAAGGACGGTGCCAAAATGACGATCAAAAATGGTATGCTCAATATCTCTGCTTACCCAATTATAGAAGTTTGCGGCAGCGATGATGAGGAACGCCCAACAGTCTTGATTCTGGAAAATTTGAAAATCGAGGCATCCCGAGGTATCCAAATCAATAATGATGGCTATACCCGTGTTGAGGTCAATAATACAGAAATGCAGGCTCTTAGCTACCATGGCTGGTGCTTGCAAATATCCAATGCAGTTGAGGGAAATGCGGGCGTTGATATTCTCGTGGATGGCGGTGACCTATTTAGTGCACAAGGGTATGTCATTGAGTGCAATGGTGACGCGGAGGTTTCTATTAAGAATGCTAAGCTGGGCGGCGCGGCCGGTATTTTGATGCAAGCGGGGAGCCTCACGATGGAGAATACAGCTCTTGTTACAGAAAACAACTCTACGAATCCGAGCATCCCCACCAACGCTATTGCATTTACGCCGGCCGCTAATGCTGCCCATGTTATTCTCACGCTTGGCCCCGGCAATCAGATCAGCAGCAAGAGCGGTGCAATTTTTCATATTGTTCCCATGGCACAGGGCAGCGTTACGGCGCAAATCGCCATTACCGGCGGAACCTTCATCGCGGAAAATGGGCACCCACTGTTTTCCGCTTTGGAGAGGATAGAGAAAGTTGTTGAAATCAGCGGCGGCAGCTTTCCCGGTATTTCCCCGGAAGAATCCGCTGCGCTGGCCCCCTGTCTGTCCGAAAGCATAACCATAGATGAAGATGGCAATGTTGCGGCTAAGCCACAGGAACCGGGTGTCATTGTCATTCATCCTAATGAGGAAAATCAGACGCAGTCAAACCCCGGTACTGGTGCGCCCATCAATGCAATAGGTCAATGGTTATGGTCAATTGTATGTTGGATGCACTCCCAAGTAAGATAGACATATTCCGCTTGCTATGCTATAATTTTTCCGAAAGGGGAGATGCGAAATGAACCCAAACGAGTTTCCGGAGCTGCGTTCATTTTTTAATGAAAAAGAGCAGATCATTGCCATGCCGGCTAAACGAAAAAAACTGCTTTTGGCGGTCTATTATCTTTCTGATAAAATAGAGTCCGGCCGGGATTATACGGAATCGGAGATTAACGACCTGCTGGATGGATGGACAACTTTCCATGATCCAGCCATCCTAAGGCGGGAGCTGTATAATACCTGCCTGCTGGAACGCACGACCGATTGCCGCCGCTATTGGAAAGCAGAAAACATTCCTCCTTTGGCGGAATACATGGCAAAGTACACCTAAACAAAACAGAGCCATCAGTTAACTGGTGGCTCTTGCGCTTTTCTCTAATTAAATATATTAAAAATAAATGACACTAAGTTATTTTATCATGCTCTATTTCACATAAATGGTTGCATTGTATTGAATGTGATGGTAGAATTAGGATGAAAATTAGGAAGTATAGTTCCAACAATCCCCTAGGGGATTCTACTCCAATTATCAAAATAAAAGTGGGAACCTATGCAATACACTAGCACTGGTGTTAATACAATTCAGTCTGCCTCATTTGCGGTCACCATGTCAATTAAGGTCATGGATTCTGCTGCGCAGTAGCTCCCAACTGAGGAGCCACCTGTTGTTGAGCTTATGAGAAAGCCGAATCCCGTGCGGATCATACCTTTGGAGGTGACAGCAAGTACTGCAGTAATCATCAGTGCGGCTACACCAAGTCCACCGGTTCTATCACCATCATCACCTGCCCCGATAGAAACAATAACGGCACCAAGGAGAACCCCGGTACCGGTGCGGCTCCTGGTAACATTGGCTAGGTCTTTGTTGGCCTGGCAGCCGTAGACGCTCTCTGCTTCGGCGCTAAAAAGTTCACTAAAAAAGATGAAGAGTAATCCCTAAGCACTAAAATATGGCCCACCCCGAACTCCCTTCGAGGTAGGCCTTTCTTCTATTCTGCTCATAGCTCCATCTGCTTGCCCAGATAGCTTGCCGCCGCCGCTATAAGCTTCTGTTCGGCCTCACCGGGACGGTCATTCTCCTTGTTTTGCAGGAACATCACACTGCCGCATACATCCCCGGAGGAGATGATAGGGGACTGCGCCAGTGCGTAATAGGCCATGCCTTCAATGGGCTGCAGGGGCTGTCCATCGCCCGCCATATAGCTTTTGCGGTTCTCAATGTGATCCTCCAGGCCCGGTGATACCCTGCGCTCCAGCACCTCCCGCCGGCTGATGCCGCTGACCGCTACCACATGGTCTCGGTCGGTGATGAGCACCGGGTATCCGGCCGTCCGGAACAGTACCTCGCAGTACTGCGCCGCAATGCTGCCCAGCTCGCTGATAGGGGAATACTTCTTAAAAATGACCTCGCCCTCGTTGCTCACAAAGATCTCCAGCGGGTCGCCCTCACGAATGCGCATGGTTCTGCGGATCTCTTTGGGAATTACTACTCTCCCCAAATCATCAATGCGCCGTACAATTCCAGTAGCTTTCATATCTATTCAAACTCCCTCTCCATTTATTTGCTGTGCGGATAGTTTTTGCTGAATTAACAGAAATATACCGGTCCGGCATCAAAAGCGTGGCAAATGTACTATTTCTGTTCATTTCGGCATTTTACAATGAGATTTTACACAGAATTTACTTTGTAAAGTTGTTGTTCCATACATTGCGGAAGTATGATACAATAAAATGGAACGGATAGGGGGAAACACCATGATCTATTGTGTAGAAGATGATAGCAGCATTCGTGATCTGATGGTATATGCCCTGCGTGCAGCGGGTTTTTCCACCGTTGGCTGCGCTGATGGTGAGGAATTTTGGCAGGCCATGCATCGGGAAACCCCGGAGCTAGTTATACTGGATATTATGCTGCCCGGCGAGGATGGCATCTCCATCCTGAAAAAGCTGCGGGCGGCACCCGTCACCGCTGATATTCCTGTCATAATGGCCACCGCCAAGGGTACGGAATATGACCGTGTTATCGGATTGGATCTAGGCGCGGATGATTATCTCACCAAACCGTTTGGTATGATGGAAATGGTCTCCCGCATTCGGGCAGTGCTGCGCCGAGCCGGCCCCAAGTCCGCTCCAGCCGTTTTGCGGCAGGGCAGCATTCTCATGGATGAAGGCCGCCATGTGGTGGAAGTAAACGGCACACCGGTTACTCTCACGCTCAAGGAGTACGATCTGCTGCGGCTGCTTTTGGAAAACCCTGGTCAGGTGTTCAGCCGTGACCGTCTGCTTTCCGCCGTTTGGGGCACCGATTATTACGGCGAGACCCGCACGGTCGATGTCCACATTGGTACCCTGCGTACCAAGCTGGGCGCAGCAGGGGATATCCTGCAAACGGTGCGTGGTGTTGGCTATAAGCTGGAGGCCGCCCATGAGTAAAAAAATCTTTCGTTCCATCTGGCTAGCAGCCCTGATAGTGCTTGTTCTCTCGCTGGTGCTCATCATGGGGGTGTTGTATAGCTATTTTACCGGTGTCCAGCAAAAGCAGCTTCGTATGGGAGCCGAGGTCGTAGCACAAGGCGTCACCCTTGATGGAAAAGAATTCTTTGACGGACTTACTGCAGAAGACTACCGCATTACATGGATCGACGCTGATGGCACCGTCCTCTACGATAACCAAAGTGATGCCAGCAGTATGGAAAATCACCTGATGCGTGCGGAGGTTCAGCAGGCACTGCAAAATGGTACCGGCGAAAGTTCTCGATATTCCGATACGCTGGCCAGTCGTAATTTGTACTGCGCCCGTCTGCTCCCAGATGGCACCATCATTCGTCTATCTGCGGCACAGCATTCGGTATGGGTGCTGTTGGTCGGGTTTGCTCAGCCCATCTGCGTTATCCTACTGCTGGCACTGGTGCTGTCTTTCCTACTGGCGTCCCGTCTTTCCCGTACTATTGTGGAGCCTATCAACTCCTTGAATCTTGATGAACCCAGCCAGTATGTGGGTCGGGAGGAATACGCCGAGATTGAGCCTCTGCTGCGGCGTATGGCGCTCCAGCAGGCACAGATTCGTCAAGATCAGGATAAGTTGGAAAAAAGCTCGCAGATCCGTCAGGAGTTCACCGCGAATGTTTCCCACGAGCTCAAGACACCGCTGCATGCAATTTCCGGCTATGCTGAACTGATGGAAAACGGTATGGTGCAGCAACAGGATATCAAGCCCTTTGCCCATAAGATCCGGCAGGAGTCCCTGCGTTTGACCGCTTTGGTGGAGGATATCATCAACCTTACCAAGCTGGATGGCGGCGCGGCCGGAATGCAGCGCCAACAGGTAGATCTTTACCGTATTGCGGAAAATGCCGTCGACAGTATTCAAGCTGCGGCGGCAGAAGCCCATGTGGATCTTACTTTACGGGGAGAATCTGCCTTCGTGGATGGTATCCCGCCGGTGCTTTACAGTATGATCTTTAATCTCTGCGATAACGCCATCAAGTACAATCATCCAGGCGGTAGTGTCAAGGTTCAGGTGATGAGCTACCCCGATGATGACCGTGTTATTGTTTCCGATACAGGTATCGGCATCCCGGAGGAAAGCCGTGATCGCATCTTTGAGCGTTTTTACCGGGTAGATAAAAGCCGCTCCAAGGAAGTGGGCGGTACCGGACTGGGACTCTCCATCGTCAAGCATGCCGCGCTCATCCATCATGCTGTAATCGTTGTGGATAGCACGCCCGGCAAGGGAAGCACCTTTACTGTAATATTCCCCAAAAAGAAATGAAAGAAGAGTGATTGTTTGACCTACGAAGAGATCCGCCAGAATGAAGCCGTCAATACCTACATCCGCCAGGCGGATGCCGCCCTGGCCACACTGGGCTTTACCGAGCATAGCTTTGCCCATGTGACACTGGTTGCCGAAAAAGCAGGCTATATTCTGCAAACACTTGGCTATCCGGAACGCACTGTGGAACTGGCCAAGATTGCCGGTTATCTGCATGATATCGGCAATCTTATCAACCGGGTCGACCATAGCCAAAGCGGCGCTATTATGGCGTTCCGTATTTTGGATCATCTCAAGTTTGACCCGGAGGAGATCGCCATTATCGTTTCCGCCATCGGTAACCATGATGAAGGCACCGGCGTGCCGGTCAGTCCGGTAGCGGCGGCCCTTATCCTGGCCGATAAGAGCGATGTGCGCCGAAACCGTGTGCATAATACCGATCCCTCTACCTTTGATATTCACGATCGCGTCAATTACTCGGTCACAAAGGCAGAGCTGAAGATTAATGAAGCCCACACCCTCATCAAGCTCAAATTGACGGTCGATACTCATTTCAGTTCAGTCATGGATTACTTCGAGATCTTCATGCAGCGTATGCTGCTGTGCCGCAAGGCCGCCGAAACGCTTGGCCTCCAGTTTAAGCTCATGATCAATGAGCAACAGCTTATGTGATTCAATACTTGCCCATAAAAAAGAGCCGCCATAGTGCGGCTCTTCACTTTTACCGGCACTTTACATGGATTTTACAAAGTCTTGATAATGGTTTTGACCTTTCTTTATTATTCTTATCTTAGTTAAAAAGGAGAGTAAGGGAAAGGAATAATATAATGACTATTTTTAATGCATTGAACCTCATTGGCGGTCTTTGTCTGTTCCTCTTCGGCATGAATCTGATGGGCCAGGCCCTGGAGCGCCGGGCAGGCAGTGGCCTGCGCTCGTTGCTGGAAAAGATGACCCAAAACCGCTTGATGGGTCTGCTGGCCGGCCTTGGTGTTACCGCCGTTATTCAAAGCTCCTCGGCCACTACGGTTATGGTTGTCGGTTTCGTCAATTCCGGTTTGATGACGCTGCGCCAGTCCATCGGTGTTATCATGGGCGCCAATATCGGTACCACCGTTACGGCCTGGATCCTCAGCCTCTCCGGTATCGAAGGAAGCAGCCTTTTGGTGCAAATGTTTAAGCCCTCCACCTTTACGCCAATATTGGCGCTCGTCGGTATCATTTTGTATATGTTCTGCAAGGCAGATAAAAAGAAAGATACCGGAATGATTCTCCTGGGCTTTGCCACGCTCATGTTTGGCATGGAGGCCATGTCCTCTGCGGTTTCCAGCCTAAGAAATGTTCCGCAGTTCCGTGAAATTTTCCTCATGTTTTCCAATCCTATTTTGGGTGTTTTGGTCGGCGCGGTGCTCACTGGCATTATCCAGTCCAGCTCGGCATCGGTGGGTATCCTTCAGGCGCTGGCCAGCACGGGGCAGGTCACCTATGGTGCCGCTATCCCTATCATTATGGGACAGAATATCGGCACCTGTGTTACAGCGCTGCTTTCTTCCATTGGCACCAATAAAAATGCCCGCCGGGCAGCACTGGTCCACCTCAACTTCAATGTCATCGGTGCAACGGTTGGTATCGTCTTGTTTTATGTCGTTCGTGCCGTGGCAGCTCCGGCTTTGCTGGGGCAGGCTGCTAGCGAGTGGGGCATCGCAGTAGCCCATTCCATATTTAATATTCTTTGCACTGCGGTCCTCTTGCCAATGGGTGGTCTATTGGAAAAACTGGTTCTTCGGCTGGTACCGGAAGGCAAACAGCCACAGCGGGAGGCCGAACTGGACGAGCGCCTGCTGGCCACTCCGGCTCTTGCACTGGAGCGCTGCCGTACGCTCATTGCCGATATGGCCAGCTATTCGATGGAATCGCTGCGGGAAAGCTTGAACGCCATCACCGCCTATAATCAAAAATCCGCCGAACATATCCGTGAGGATGAAGCCAAGACTGACCATTACGAGGATATCATCGGCAGTTACCTGGTCAAACTCAGCGCCCGCAAGATAGGGGAGAGCGACAGTGCCCTTGCAGCTGAATATCTGCGGATCATTGGCGATTTTGAACGCATTGCCGACCACAGCGTAAACATTTTGGAATCGGCAGAGGAAATGCAGCAAAAAGGTATCGCTTTTTCTGCAGCCGCTCTGCAGGAATATGCCACCATGGCAGGCGCTGTTCGTGAAGTTACCGCTCTGGCTTATGATTCCTTTGTATCAGGCGATGTGCAGGCTGCCCGCCAGGTGGAGCCGCTGGAACAGGTTATCGATGATCTCAAGGAGGAAATGCGTACTCGCCATATCCGGCGGATGCAGCAGGGCAGCTGCGGCATTGAAGCCGGCTTTATCTGGTCGGATCTCCTCACCAATCTCGAACGCGTCAGCGACCATTGCTCCAATATTGCCTGCTGTATGATAGAGGGTGCTGACCACAACCTCCATCGTCACGAGGTTTTGCAAAGCATCCGCGGCAGCGGGGAGATTTTCGACCGCGAATATAGTTCCTACCGTCAAAAATATGCTCTCACAGCGGAATAATAACAAGACTGGGCTGCGGCAAATGCCGTGGCCTTTCCTTTACGCGTTTTTGACTTGGTATTCGGCATAACGGAACGACGGTCATGATGTGCGAAAGATTCGTTTATCTTCTTGACGCATAACGATTATAATGCTACGATATACCTAATTTCGATTTTTTGAGGCAGGAGGTGCGGCAGTGGTGAACGATATTATATCTGTAAACGGAATAAGCAAATCATTCGGCCCCATCTCTGCCCTATGTGATGTTTCCCTTTCCGTGCAGCAGGGCCTCGTCACCGCTATCGTCGGGGATAATGGCTCCGGCAAATCCACCCTTATCAAGCTCCTTTCCGGCAATCTCGCACCAGATGCAGGCACCATCACGGTGGAGGGCAGGGAGCACACTCACCTCACCATTGCACAGGCCTTGCAGATGGGCATTCGCACCGTCTATCAAGACCTTTCCCTGGACGATTGGAAAAATAGTTATGAGAATATCTTTCTTGGCCACGAACGGATGCACGGCCCTTTCCTGGACCGCTGCCGTATGGAGCGGGAAGCCGCCGAACTGCTGAAGCGCCTGGAGATCACGATCCCAGACCTCACCCAGCCGGTCCGAGTGCTTTCCGGCGGCCAACGCCAGGGTATTGCCATTGCCCGTGCCATGCTGCAGCCCGGCCGTCTGCTTCTACTGGATGAACCCACCGCCGCTATGGGCATCCGGGAATCCCACCAGACCATGCAGCTGCTGCGCCGCCTGCGGCAGGAGGACCATACCCTCCTTATTGTCAGCCACGATATCTACCAGGTATTTGATGTCGCGGACCGTATTTTTGTTATGCGAGCCGGTCGCTGTATTGCCGATATTATGGCGAAGAATTCCTCTCCGGAGGAACTGCACCATCTTATCCTGGAGCGAGAACAGGGGGTGGCCGAATGAAGCGATTTTTCCGCCGCCACGCTACCCTATGGATGCTTATTGGCTTCTGCCTGTTGCTGGGATTGTTCCTCAGCCTGCGCACCGGCATCTTTTTTACCGGCAGGAATCTTATCAATATTCTGGAAGCCAATTCCTTTAAGCTATTGCTTGCCATCGGCATGACCTTCGTTATCGCTTCCGGCGGTATCGATCTTTCGGTTGGTTCCATTCTGTCTCTATCCGCTATCTTTACAGCCCTCTGTATGAAGCAGAATATCCCGGTTTGGCTGGCTATCCTCGTCGGTTTGCTTTCTGGGATTCTTATGGGACTTATAAATGGCGCGCTTATCCATTTTACCGGTATCAATGCGTTTATCATCACACTGGGCACTTCGTTTTTGTACCGGGGCTTGGCCCTCATCGTTACCCGCGGCACCCCGGTCAGTAAGCTGCCCGCTGCCTACCGCGCTTTTGGCGGCGGGGATATCTTCCAGGTGGAAAGTGGCGTATACATGGCCCTACTGGTGCTGTTCCTTTCCATCCCGCTCCTTTATAAGATGCGCTGGGGTCACTACATTACCACGCTGGGCGGCAACCCAGTGGCGCTGCGGCGCTGCGGGGTGCGCACCGGCGCCTGGCGGATTAGTACCTTTGCTGTGATGGGTTTCCTGGCTGCCCTGGCCGGTATCATTATCTCTGCCCGTCTTAATTCCGCCGAGCCCAATGCTGGCCTTAATATGGAGATGGATGCCATCACAGCGGTCATTCTAGGCGGAACGCCGCTTCACGGCGGCAGTGCTGCCCTGGCCGGTACGGCGGTTGCGGTGTTGCTGCTGGGGACTATCCGCAATGGACTTACATTGATGAGCGTATCGTCCTACTATCAGCAGTTCATCACCGGCGCCATTCTGCTGTGCGCGGTTGTCACGGCGGAAATAAGAGAACGCCGCCGCAGGCTGCATTAAGCTGTTTTATAAGGGGCAATCCCCTTATAGATAAATAAAACAAAATGGAGGAAAAAGAAAAATGAAGAAGTTCGTTGCGCTGCTTTTGGCAGCCATGATGCTGCTGGCCATGGTGGCCTGCGGCAATGATCCCCAGCCTACCCCTGATCCGGAGCCCACGCCTGAGCCCACTGTGGATACCACGGTAGTTGATGAGCTCTACGCTGCATTTGATGCCTCAATGGCGGAGCAGCTAGGTGAGACCCCTGCCCCCAATGGCGAGAAGATTGGTGCTGTCATCATCTCCCTCACCAATCAGTTCTGGGCCAATATGAAGGTTTGCTACGAAGCCGCTGCTGAGAAGCTTGGCGTTCAGATCGATGTTCAGACCGGCACCACCGAGGGTGATACTCAGAGTCAGCTGGATGTTTTGATGACCATGGCCGATATGGATTATGATGTTATCATTGTTTCTCCCATTGATGGCACCAATCTGATCCCCGGCATTGTAAAGTGCAATGAGAAGGGTATTAAAGTCATCAATTTGGGTCCTGGCGTGGATACCGCTGCTCTTGCAGAGGCCGGCGGTCACCTGGATGGCAAGATTACCGTTCAGTTCAGCGATCAAGGTAAGATCGTTGCCAATGATATGATCTCCCGTCTGCCGGAGGGCGGCGAAGTTGCCATTCTGCAGGGTCTTGCCGGTGCAGGCCAGTCCGAGGGACGCACTGCAGGTGCTACCGCAGTGTTTGAAGCTACCGAGAATATCGAACTGGTTGCCTCCATTCCCTGCGATTGGGATGCTACCAAGGCCTATGATACCACCAAGGATATCCTCACCGCCCATCCCGATCTGAAGGGCATCTTTGCTTGCAATGATGTAATGGCCCTGGCCGCTGTGGAAGCCCTGGCCGCCGAAGGCCGTACCGATGTGCTGGTTTACGGTGTAGACTTTACCGCCGATGCCCGCGAGGCCCTAAAGGCCGGCACCATGACCGGTACTATGTCCTATTCCAGCGTAAAGTACACCGAAGCCGCTCTGAAGCTCGCTGTCGCTATCGCGCAGGGCAAGGAGTATGCCGAGCCCATCTATTTGCCCCTGACCCTGGTTACCAAGGAGAATGTGGCTGAGCTGGACAACTGGGCATAAGCGGTATAAAATAACAGGGTGAATTGCCCTATGGGGCTGCCTGCTCCTCTGCTATGGAGGGGTGGGCAGTACCACTTTACGGCGGAGAAAATCAACGCTGGCGGTATCGAAGTGCCTTGCCGTTATTCTCTGCTGTAATGTTTGGCTCCATGCAGGATTTTCATTCTATTGATACAGGAGATGAGAACATGAATTGCCTGATAGAAACAGCTCTTTTGACCCACGGCTTGCGCTCGATTGCTAATGAAGAATTGGCTCAAAGCTGGCATTGTCCCGATGCCATATTAGCTTGGGTAGATGGGGGCGAGCTGAAGCTTGGCCCCATCGGGGAGTACTTGCCTTTCCGGGAACGGTCCGAAGAACTCATCCGTATTGATTGTGATCACCTGGAGGAGGCCCTGCAAACCGGTGCCAGCGGTGCTTTGACCGCCAGCGGCACCATGGCAGTTTGCCGCAGGCTGGATATTCCTATGGCCATTACCTGCGGCATGGGCGGTATTGGCGACCTGCGCGGGGAGGAGCTCTGCCCGGATTTGCCCGCCCTGATGAATATTCCTGTGGCGCTCATCTCCACCTCGCCAAAGGATATGCTGGATCGTCCGGCTACACTGGATTGGCTGCGGCGGCACGGTGTCCACACGGCTGGGGAGCCCTGTACTGGGTACCTCTTTTGTGGGGAGCCAGTGGCCTTGGAGCTTCCGCTTTCTTCCTGCAATAACGAGGCCGCCGTTCGTCGCCTTACTGCAAATGGAGGTCTTCTGCTCCTGAATCCCATCCCGGAAAAGGAGCGGGTGCAGGATCGGAGCATCCTGGTGGATGCTATAAAAGCAGGCAAACAGGCGGAGGCCGAAGGTCATTATTATCATCCGGCTGCCAACGGCGAGATAGACCGGCGGACGGATGGCTATTCCTCCCGCATACAGTTGGAAAGCATCCAGCAGAACTACCTTCTGGCCAAATCTATAATGGATTAAGCCGTAGATTACAGAGAAAAAAACGCACACCCCTTGGGTCAATACCTATGCGGGTGTGGTTTCTTTTCCTGGGAAAATGTTTCACGTGAAACATTTGTTCTTAAGCGAAGGAAAAGGACTTGCAAAGAGGGCGGGAGTGTGAAATAATAGGGGAGTAGTCCTTTATATAAAATACCGAAAGGAAGTGCCACTATGAAGTTTAGTGAGATGCCGTACAGCCGCCCAGATATGGAAGCGCTGGCCGCTGCAACTACCCAGACGCTGGAAGCCATGAAAGCCGCTCCCAATGCGGCTGGGCAGATAGCAGCCTATGACGCCTATGAAAAGAAGATGCAGACGGCCGGAACCATGCAGCAGATCGCCTACATCCGTCATACTATCAATACCAAGGATGAGTTCTACAATGCCGAAAATGATTACATGGATGAGATCGGCCCCAAGCTGCAGGAGCTGACCCACCGGGTCAATACGGCGCTGCTCGAATCCCCCTACCGGGCGGAGCTGGAGCGGCACTACGGCGCCCTGATGTTCAAAAACCTTGAGATCGCCGCCCGCAGCTTTTCTCCCGCCATTGTGGAGCTGATGCAGGAGGAAAACAAGCTCGTTTCGGAGTATCAGAACCTGTATGCTTCCGCGACTGTAGAGTTCGATGGTAAGACCATGCCGCTGCCGCTTTTGGGGCCCTATAAGCAGGATCCCGACCGGGCAGTCCGTAAAGCGGCTTATGAGGCGGATGCCAAGTTCTTTGACAGCCACCGGGAGGAGCTGGATACCCTGTATGATAAGCTGGTGAAGGTGCGCGATGCCCAGGCCAAGAAGATGGGGCTGCCCAATTATATTCCGCTGGGCTATGACCGCATGGGCCGCAACTGCTATACCGCCAAGGATGTGGCGGCGTTCCGCGATCAGATCGCGGAGGACATGGTGCCTATCGTGGCCAAGGTAAAGGAAGCCCAGCGCCGCCGTATTGGTGTGGAAAAGCTAGCGTTTTACGATGAGCCGATCAGCTTTGCGGATGGCAACGCCGTACCGGAGGGCACCCCGGATGAGATTCTGGCGGCCGGCAAGAAGATGTACCAGGAGCTTTCTCCCGAGACGGCGGAGTTCATTGACTTTATGTTTGAGAACGAGCTGTTTGATGTGCTTTCCCGCGATGGCAAGGCCCCTGGCGGCTACTGCACCGAGATCGCCGATTATAAATCCCCGTTCATCTTCAGCAACTTTAATGCTACCGCCGGTGATGTGGATGTACTGACCCACGAAGCCGGCCATGCCTTTGAAGCTTATCGGGCTTTCAAGCAGGAACTGCCCTCACTGCTGCATTCCCCGACCATTGAGGCTTGCGAGTGTCATTCCATGTCGATGGAATTCCTAACCGCCCCCTGGCATCACCTCTTCTTCGGCAAGCAGACCGATAAGTACGAGCTGGGCCACTGCGAGGACGCCCTGGTCTTTATCCCTTATGGCTGCATGGTAGATGAATTCCAGCACAAGGTGTATGAGAACCCGGAGATGACCCCCGAGCAGCGCAATGAGCTGTGGCTCTCCCTGGAGAAGAAGTATCGTCCTTGGATCGACTTCGATAACCTGCCTTTCTACTCCCGCGGCGGTGGCTGGCAGCGCCAGCTGCATATCTACGAGGTACCGCTGTACTATATCGACTATTGCATGGCGCAGACGGTGGCGTTCCAGTTCTGGAACCTTTCTCGCGAGAACTATGCCGAGGCCTGGAAGCGCTATATGACCTTTGTGGATAAGGCGGGCACGGCGACCTTTGCGGAACTGGTGGAAAGTGCCGGCCTGAAGGTGCCCTATCATGCAGGGTGCATCAAAGAGATTGGCGAGAGCATCAGCAGGTGGCTGGAAGAGCATGAGCTGGGCTGATATAAAAATAGTGATACGATAAGTCATCCTCTCCCGCAAAAGTGGGAGGGGATGCTTCTTTTAGCGGAGGGGAAATGCTTGTATCTGTGGAAATAATCTGCTACAATAGAGAAAAACTGGCCATAGAGCGTTGAAGGAGGAATCCAGCATGAAATGTCCGTTCTGCGGTTATACCGAGAGCAAGGTGATCGATACCCGCCCCACCGATGAAGGGGAGCGCATCCGGCGCAGAAGGGAATGCTTGCAGTGCGGCAAGCGGTTTACCTCCTACGAGGTGGTGGAGACTACCCCGGTGATGGTCATTAAAAAGGATGGCTCCCGGGAAGCATTCAGCCATGATAAGCTGCTGCGCGGTGTTCTAAAATCCTGCGAAAAACGCCCGGTGACCTTGGCCCAACTGGAATCAATGGTGAGCGAGATCGAGGTGGAGCTGCAGAACCGTATGGATCGCGAGGTGCCCAGTGCGGTCATCGGTGAGCTGGTGATGGAAAAACTGAAAAAGATAGACCAGGTGGCCTATGTGCGCTTTGCTAGCGTGTATAGGGAATTTAAGGATATCAACTCCTTCCTGCAGGAGCTGAAGGTGATACTGGAGCACGAAAAGAGCTGAAAAAACCGCAGAAATGCAAGGAAAAAGCGTCCCCACAGGCTGGGGACGCTTTTTGGTATGTGTCGAATTGTTCACATTTGCGTTATTGAATCAAGGGGTATGATGTGCTACAATAATAACATCCATATATTGTGTTAGGAGAAGCTATGAAGCATATTATTATATATCTTGCCATTGCCCTGGTAATGTTTGGACTGCTGGGATGGTACTTCGCACAGCAGGAGGATTTGCAGCCCAAGGCACTGCAAGCCGAGCTGAGTGTAAGCAATGTGGCCAAGCTGCCGCAGCAGAAGGTGGAAATGCTCTTCAGCGACATGAGCAACGAGGAGAAGAATTCCTTCCGGATAGCGATACAAAACGAGTTGGGCGCCGCGGTGGATGTGGCAGCCCACGACTGTATGGGCAGTGCGGAGGTGCAGATGACCTATGCCAAAAAAGTACTGGAGCAGGGCTGCACGGTACTGATGCTGGAGCCGGTGAATGATACGGTGACAGATGAACTTTTGGCGCTGGCGCAGGAATATGATGTGCCGGTGGTACTGATGAACCGCCGGGCCACAGCTGAACAGCTGGTGGCCTTCCCCAAACTGTACAGTATATTAAAGGCAGATGACAGTGAAGAAGCAGAGCTAGAGCGCCTGGCCGATACCATAGCGGACTACTGGGAAAAGAACCGGGACGACCTAGATAACTGGCTGCATGATGATAAGCTATCCATCGCGGCGGTGACGGAGTATGGCTATGAAGAAAGCGGTAAATGGGCCAAACTGCAGAGCCTGCTGGAGGAACGCGGTTGCACAGCCAAGCTGACTAAGGATGTTGTAACGGAATATTTGAACTATAACCTTGAGTATTCGTTGGACGCTATCTACTACTCTGGGGCGGAGCTGCTGCTATTCAGTGACAGTGCCGATGCGGAAAAGGCAAATGTTTATTATAATGACCCCACAGAGTATTCCAAAGGTTACCGCGCGTGGCGAGTGGTTATGGAAGCGGATGAAACGGCATATAACCTGTATAAGGATGGGAAAGTGCTTTTTGCGGAGGGCAGCGGCGGTTATATGATGGGTCGGGCCGCGGCACAGATGGTAAAGCTGTTGCTGGAGGGCCAGCTTCCGCGCGTTTCCAGCAGCTTAGCTTCCCAAACCGATGGCGGGAAAACTTTCCTTTGCAACCCGGTGGTGCTGCGGAATGTAATAGAAACAGTGGAACCCGAGGAGCAGGATACCAATTCCAGCCGCACAGCGGCGGTAGGAATTTCCTGATGGGGAAAAGCAGCAAAATAGACCGAATATGACACTATTATAGAGTGAAGTTAGAATGAAAGGGGAGAGAGCAATGCGAAAGATCACGGCGGTGCTGATGGCCTTGGTGTTGGCTCTTTCTCTTTTTGCGTGCGGGGGAGAGCCTGTGCAGGATGAAACTCCGGGATCAGATATCCAGCAGGGGACGGTGATTCTGCCGAAGCCGCAGGAAGATAACGAAGGCGGCGATAGCCATAACGGGGAGTATCCCTCCGCACAGGATCCGCTGCCACAAAAACCGGGGGACACCAAGAAGCCGGAAGAACCTGATAAGGCAGAGGACGGTAAAAATCCGGGTAAGAACGAAGACAATGCACAAACGCCTGCCGAGGACCCAAAGCAGGAGGAGAATAATAACAATAATAACGGTGATAATGCTACAACCCCAAGTGATACCAAAGTTCCCAGCGGGGAATACCGCGCGGTATGGATCAGCTATCTGGAGCTGGGCGGTATGCTGACCGGGAAAACAGCCGGGCAATTCCGCAGTAATATAGGTGCCGCCTATGATAATGTGAAGAACCTGGGCTGCAATACCGTAATCGTACATGTGCGGCCCTTTGGAGATGCGCTGTATGATTCCGATTACTTCCCATCCTCCTATCTTATCACCGGGACGGAGGGGGACAACTTGCCGTTTGATCCCCTGAAGATCATGGTGGAGGAAGCACATAACCGTGGACTGACTTTCGAAGCGTGGCTGAACCCCTACCGGGTGCGGGCCCGCACCGGCAAGGCACTCTGCAGTGATAACCCCGCCCGGAAATACATAAACAGCGGCAGCGATGCCGTGTATCAGACCGCAAACGGCGGTATTTTCTACAATCCCGGTTCCCGGGAGGCCATTGACCTTATCGTTAATGGGGTGCGGGAGATCGTGCGTAACTACGATGTGGATGCCATCCACTTTGATGATTATTTCTATGCTACAACTGACAGTAGCATTGATAGTGCCCTGTACGCCGCAAACGGCGGTGGAAAATCGCTGGCAGCCTGGAGAAGACAGAATGTCAATACCATGGTGCGGGAAGTTTATGCCGCAGTGAAGGCGGAAAAACAGTCGGTGCGTTTTGGCATTAGTCCGCAGGGCAATACCAAAGCGAATTACGATACCCTGTATGCTGATGTGGCTACTTGGCTGGGCAATGCCGGCTATGTGGATTACATCTGCCCGCAGATCTACTATGGATTCAATAACGCCACCTGTCCATACAGCAGTGTGCTGACAGAATTTAACGGCATGATAAAGGTGAGTGGCATTGATCTGTATGTGGGTTTGGCGGCTTACAAGATTGGCAATGAGGATACCTATGCCGGTACCAGTGGTAAGTACGAATGGCAGCAGAACAGTGACCTGCTGAGCCGTATGGTGACTGAAGCCAGAGGGGCCAGTCATTACAAAGGCTACTGCCTTTACAGTTATAGTTCGGTTATTATGCCGGCCAGCGGCGTAAAAGCACAGGTGCAGGCAGAATTGACTGCTCTAAGTAAGATACTATAAAACCTATCCCGGGAGGGGCCACCGTGTCAAAATTCAGGAAGAATAATACCAAAAAAGCGCTGCTTTTTACCCTGGCATTTGCTGTGATCATTGCCGGGGCATTGGCGGTCACTCTTCTTACCGATTGGAACCCGCTGGGGAACCTGGTGGGGCCGACACAGGAAGACCCCGGCAAGACCGAACCGGAAAACCCACAGCCAGATAACATGGTGGATGTGGAACCGAACGATCCGGAGCCGGAGCTACCGGTGACCTTTAATATTCCTGACCGGATGCGTGCGGTAACAATACTGCCGGGAGAGGACTACCTGACCGAAAAAAACGAAGCTGCTGATAGCGTGAAAAAGGAGATAGATGCCGCGCTGGATGCTGCAAAAGACTTGGGGATGAATACTGTCCTAGTGGGAACGAGTACCGAGGATTTTGCAGCGTATGAGAGCCTGACGAGGCCCACAGCCAATGCGGTCTTTGACCCGCTGGATTATCTCCTCGCCGGGGCAAGAAGTCGGGGAATGTATGTCTACTGTTTCTACGACTTAAAGGCGACCTATGATGGGGCAAAGCTGGTAACCTATCCCCGGTTTGATACCGCATTGATGAACGGTATTGAAAAGGAATTGGGTGCCTTCCTGGAAAAGTATTCTCCGGATGGGCTGTTCTTTACAAATTATGATTTCCCGGAGAGCGATACGGCTTTTGCGGACTATATGAACTGCGGCGGCGGTATGAGCTATCAGGATTACCTGGATGGGGCCTCCCGGCAGGTGGTGGAGCTGGCCAGCAGCTTGGTGCGAAAAAAGTCGCCTGGGGTGCAGGTTGGCCTGGTGACCGAACCCCAGTGGGCGACCACAAAGGAAAATGAAGCCGGACAGAACACGCTGGATCCTTACTCCATGCTGACTGATGGCCACTGCGATGCCAAGGCCATGATAGAGGACAAGCTGGTGGATATGATCGCCGTGAAGGCCTTTGGCTCGCTGACCGATAGCAAGATTCCATTTGAGCGGATTGTGAAGTGGTGGTCGGAACTGGCAGCGGAAAACGAGGTGCGGATGTATGCCATCCACGCGGCGGACCGCATGGCCAACAGTAGCTACACCGGCTGGGGGTCATCCGACCAAATGACCAAGCAAGCCATTACGCTGGAAAGCTATAAAGGCTGCGGCGGCAGTGTGTTTTACGGGCTGGCCAGTATGAAGGCCGATCCGGCAGGTTCGGTGACATTGCTGAAGAAGTACTTCCGCAATGAGGTAAACACCGACTATATCATGACTGAACTGAGCATCTCGGTGCCGGCTAAGCTGACCTATTCCACCTATGAACCAACCGTATTATTCCGCGGGGCTTCCGATCCGACCAACCCGGTAACGGTGAACGGAACCGAGATCAAGACTGATGCGAACGGGTATTTCTCCCAGAGCTATAACCTGAAACCCGGGCTAAATACCTTTACCATCGTACATAAGGATAAAACGCTGGTGTATAAGATCACCCGCAATGTGAAGATCTTCCAAAGCGTGGCGCCCACCGGTACCCTGACCGTAGATGGTAATACAGATATCACCTTGACGGCCATGGCTTATGAGGATGCCAAGATCACGGCGGTAGTAAACGGCCAAACGGTGACACTGACCCGCGATAACAGCGAGGACGACAACACCGATAAGGATTCCTTCTATGTGAAGTATACTGGGACTTATCGCACCCCCGCGGCCAGCGGCAGTGTGAAGAACCTGGGGAATATCACCTTTAAGGGCAGCTGGGAAGGAATCGATGAAAACGAGGCGGGCGCCTCCATCAAGGTCAATAAGATCACCGAAGTAGGCAGCGGCAGCCCCATTGTGGTAACAGCAAGCCAGGCGGAAACCTTCCCCACCAGCACGCTGGATGACCTGAGCGACGGCAGCTACTACCCGCTGCCCAAGGGTGCGCTGGATTACACAGTAGGCGATATGATCGTCTTTACCAGCGGCAGTTCCACCTATCGCTATTACAAACTAGCCAGCGGTTTGCGGGTATATGCGGGGGATATTTCCACTAGCAGCCAGCAGGTGCAGGATGTGGTGGTGAATGGCATGAGCATTACCGCCAATGCCAGCACCACAACGGTGGCACTGAATATGAGCCAGCCCACCAGCTATTCGGTGAGCTATTCCAACGGAGGAATCTCCTTTACCTTCAATTATCTCAAATCTGCCTGCGGAAATCTCTCCAGCCTGACCAAGAATCCGATATTCTCTTCCGCTACCTGGAGCGGCGATACCCTGACGCTGCGGTTCCGCAAGACCAATGGCATGTGCGGCTATACCGCCAGCTATAATGGCAACACCCTTTCGCTGCAATTCAATAATCCGCCCAGCGGCATAGCGGGGGCCAGAATCGTCATTGACCCTGGCCACGGCGGCACCGATGTGGGTGCTTTGGGATTCTATCCTGGGAAGCATGAGGACTATGTGAATCGGCAGATCGCCACAGAACTGGCGGCTATTCTGCGGAACCGGGGCGCTTCGGTACTGCTCATCGATACCAGTGGCAGCGCCAAGGTGGTACTGCAGACCCGTGTGGCACAGGCTTCTGCCTTTAAGCCGCAGATCTTCCTGAGCGTCCACAGCAATTCTGCCACCAATTCTTCTGCGCGAGGCAGCGAGGCTTACTATTTCTACGATTTCAGCCAGCAGTTCTGCAGCTACATCAATAGCGCCCTGTATAATGCCATGGGCAATTATAACCGCGGTGCCAAGTATGGCCTGTACTATGTGACCCGGACGACCCAATATACCTCGGTGCTGGCGGAATGCGGCTTTATGAGCAATGAGAGCGAATATGTGCAGCTGCTGCAGAACTATTCGCAGATTGCAAGCTCACTGGCCAATGGCATTGGGAACTATATCAACAGTATTTACAGTGGCTATACCGCTACGGGAACAGAAACTGTTGGTAAGGTGAGCCAAGTGCCGGTGAAGGGCGTAACGCTGGATAAGACCACTTTGGAGCTGACGGCAGGCGCGACCGGCCAACTGATAGCAAAACTGAACCCCGAAGATGCGACTGACCAAAGCGTGACCTGGAGCAGCAGCAATAACGGCGTGGTAACGGTAGATCAGAACGGAAGCCTGAAAGCAGTGGCGGCCGGGACGGCGACCATCATCGTGAAGACGACAGATGGTGGCTATACCGCTACTTGTAAGGTAACGGTAAAGCCGGTAGCGGTGACGGAGGTGCGGCTGGACCAGATATCGCTGACCATGAAGGTGGGTGATATGCTGGTGCTGAATGCGACCGTATTGCCCGAAAATGTGACGGATAAAACCGTTACCTGGAGCAGCAGTAATCCGGCAGCGGTAAAAGTAGAAAACGGGAAGTTGACTGCACTGGCGGAAGGCAACGCAACCATTACCGCGAAGTGCGGTGAAAAGAGTGCTTTCTGTACTGTAACAGTACAGAAAGCCGAGGTGCTGGCGGAAAGCGTGACCTTGGATCAGACCACCATGGAACTGACGGTAAACGGTACCGGCAAGCTGACCGCGACGGTGAAACCGGATGAAACAACGGTGAAGACCATCCAGTGGAGCAGCAGCGATGAAACAGTGGCTACGGTGGGCGCCGATGGCACCGTAACAGCACTGAAAGAAGGTACGGCGGTTATCACGGCGAAGTGCGGCGAAAAGAGCGCCGAATGCACGGTGACCGTGAAGGCAGAAGCGGTGGCGCCAACATCCATTACCATGGAGCCGACAACGCTGAGCCTGACAGTGGGGCAAACACATGTCCTAAACGCTACGGTGCTGCCGGAAAACGCAACCAATAAATCCGTGACCTGGAGCAGCAATGCCCCCGATATTGTGGAAGTGACAGCGGGTGGAGCGGTGACGGCAAAAGCAGCCGGGACGGCGACCGTTACCGCGAGGGCGGCCAATGGTTTGGCTGTGACCTGTATCGTTACGGTTACGGTAACGGTGGCCGGCGAATAAAACTGACCAAAATAAAAAGCGGGAGACCGGAAGTGCTCCATCTCATAGGGAAATAAACTGAACCCCCAGGGGGCACTGCCGGTACGGAACAAACAAAATAGCCGCAAGTCATCGTTTTGATGGCTTGCGGCTATTGTTTTTATAGGCTATCCAATATCGTTTTTAGCGCATATGGTTTCGCATATTTCAAATGTGCGTCGCTTACGAAGATAGTGTTTTCTTCTACAGGCTTAGTCCACATGGCAGGGTAAACCACTACTTTCTTTTTGCTGTAGCGGCCTTCTGCCCAAACAGGATCATGCTTGACATCGATATGGACACCGGAAATCTGTAGTATCTGCTCCAACGATTGAAGTAAATACTGTTGATTTTTATCGGGGAGTGCAGATGCCCTAATGCCTGTTTCACCCCAGTTCAACAAATCAAGCGCAGCCTTGCGGTCAAGAACACTATGGATATACTGATTGCGATAATGCTTCAAGCATTTATGGCATGCACTATCGCAAGAACAACCGGCAAGCAACTCTCTCGTCTTGGTAAGCAGTTTCTGAATGGAGGACTCAATGCTGACGGCATAACCAGCACCACTCGAAAGACTGTCATATAAGTAGACATCGACGAAGTCACCGTTTTGATTGTGTCTAACACGATAGCCAGTGACAAGCTCAGTAAATTCGATATCCAGTTCCTGACACGCAGCTAAACGTAGCGCTTCCGCAAGAGACTGACCTGCCCGATTAAGCCAGGAGTTTCGTTGAGGATTTATATCAATCAACTGCCTGTCCAAGGCGAATTCTAACACAAGCATATCAGTAACGAAGTCATAGCCAAGATTCACATTATCGGTATCTGTATGCCTGCAGCGTGTTTTATTGAATTTGGAGCGATAGGGGCGAAGAATATCTTTTAGCACAACTGGGTCATCTCCAGGCATTGCCGCCCCGCAATCACAACAGATAGTAAATCCCTTGCCACCAACACCTTTATTGAGCATGATAATTCGCTGATTTGGCCGAACTGCCATGCGAATATTAGCACAGCCATCAACATCTGTAACATCGTCAGCATCAGGCAAAGTGGAATATAAGGGCTGCTGAGTTGCCGTATATTCTTCGTTCAACTGCGCCGTTTCAATCGATGTAGCATTTCTCGGCGCAAATCCCCACGGGCGTAACATTGGCAGCATATTCGTCAAAACCGAATTACCGCAGAAGGGACAGGCTTCGTGATTATCCTCTTCCAAGCCAAACCACCCACACTGTCCACATGTACGGATTGTTTTTCGATAGCTTGCATCGTTAATGAAGGATCTTGCGGGAGATGCAGCTATTCGCTCGCTCCGCTCTCCACCAGGATAATATAGACCACCGATCTGGTAGGTCGTTTTATCAACAACAATGGCTCTTCCGGGGGCATATTCACCGATAGCAACATCCAAGCCTCGTTCAACTTGGTATTTTACTTTTCCCCCCATATCGGAGATATAGGTGCTAACGACATTTTTGGGGAAAGAATAGGTTGGAATGACGCCTTCTTCATAGAGCGCATCCAGTAGCGTTTTCTTTCCGGAGTCACTGTTATCATCTGTTTCGAACAGTTCGGGATGATTGTCTCGTTTCTGTTTCAAAGCAAACAGAGATTTTTCGAGATCGCCTTTGTAGCTGTACAATGCGCCTTGGGAATTTGCAGGAACAAGAATGTCATTTTCACTGATTTCGAAGGTCGTCAGAAAACCGCTAAAAGGCTGTAGATGGTCGTCCAAAAACTCAATAGCAGAAATTGCATCCAGACTATTGGCTTTTGTTCTCAGATAGGATTGAAGTGCGACCATACCAAGATGACGCTGGACGATCTTCTCGCTGCCGATATCAATCCAAGGCCTCCTGGGATCACCTCTAAATATTGGCACAGGATTAGAGAAGTATAGAGAATCATGCGGTCCATCTTCACAGAACGTAACGATTGTAGACAGACTTGAACCACGACGACCGGCACGACCGGCACGCTGCTGATAATTCTCTCGCATAGGGGGAATATTTCGTAGTCCAACAGCGACCAGTGAGCCAATATCGATACCCACTTCCATTGTAGTAGTACTGCTCAGAATATCAACTGGCGCCTCGCCATCTTGTAGGAAATCTTGGAAACGGAGTTCATACTGCTCTGTTTTGGACCAAAGCTCATCCCGCTGATCTTTGTGGGACAGCTGTGCTGTATGTTCTTCCGTATCAATTACACGGATAGTCTCACCTCGGAGCGCTTCATCAATAGGTGCGCGCCAGAAATCCAGTGCATCAATTTCTTCCGCTGTCATGGGATGGATTTCTTCACACTGGCAACTTGGACATTTTTCTCTCAGCAAATACGGAGTGAGCTCCGAACAGCGCTCACACCGGAACCAGGTATGCTCTAAATCGAAACGCGGTTTTACACGGGACAGATCGATATAATACTTTCCATTAGAAGACTGCCCTTCGTCCATGAATTTTTCCCGCAAAATCCGACTCCATTTTGCTGCGATAGGATCATTATCGCCCCATCCCATTATTCCTCGTATATCGGTAGAGAACTTTTTATCCTTATCAATACCATATCCTACATAGTTCGGGCGTACTTTTTCGCGGATTACATCAGGAATCGTATGGCCAAGGACCACAGAGGTATCACAGGTGGAAAGAATCCATGCATTGAACAGTTCCATAAATTCTTCCTCAGTAACTTCAATGCCTGCCTCCTCCAATGCGTCAATCGCATCCCATTTTGCCGCATCTGTAGGCTCTATCCAGCTGAGTGCAGAGTCAATCAGAGTATTATATCCGCCGCAATAGAAACGAAAGAGTTGCTCTTTCATTTGTGCCGGCGCATTATCAATGGTGAAGCGAGGGGTGTATTGCTGGTTCCGTTTCTTTGCGCGTGTGTAATTCTTCAATGCTTGCGTGCCGTGCTCAATCAGCCTTGCTCGTTGCTTTTCGGTTTCACTGTCATGGAAGATCTGAACATGATGCTCCACGGCTACCATGGCAAAGTAGTCATAAAAATAATTCATGGACTGTTCCACAACTTCTTGTTCCATTCGATCGATGGCAAGCGCAGCAAGCTGTCTGGCGGCTGTCATATCAGAGGCATCCGACATATCTCTTGCCAGCTTCGCTGCCCGCTGCCGGCTATCCGAGAACAGCAGGACCTTTCGCCCTTCATTAGGTAGCCGATTCGGATCTCCTGTTTTTCCGGGAACCGCAGGCTGCGCCTGGAACTGTGCCTTGATCAAATTGAAGAAGGACTGATTGCCTCTTGTACTGAAAGAGGTAAGCTGCATTTTGGACAACTCATGACGGCAATGGGGACAAGTGGCAAATGTCAGAATATCAGGACGAGCCTTTGCGGTAAAACTGCTATAATACAGTTTTCTGATGCCCGGCTTTCCTTCCAAGGAATCATCCAAAAAATCAATAAAACCGCTATACACATCCAAATAACAAGGCAAAATTTTATTCTGCCCCTGTCTTTCCGGCAGCCGATAGTCGGCAGACGGAATAAAGAGATGTATTTCCTTGACCTCATCTTCATTCATCATACCAGGTTGATGCCAAAGATAAGTGCGTTTGCTGGCTTCAAAATCCTGTTTTAGGGCAAAGCCTCTGAAGAAAATACTACCGCAGCGGCGATCATTGTACAGCTCATAAATTGTGCTTCCACATTCCTTACAGGTCAAATTGCCATCTGCAAAATAGATTTCCCCCAATGTTAAACCATTTTCTGTGCGGGAATGAGAACACTTGGGATTTGTGCAAGCATACACACCTTTGATTCCTCGGAAGAGCATGTGCATTCTCGCCGGAAATAGCACGCTGCCACTTTCGCTTCGTGCCAAGGGTGCAATTGCAAGCATGACACTGACAGCTTGAAGGGCGTCTTCCGGATTATTGTCTGGAAAAATAGATTCTGCCAGTTCTTGTAGAGAGGCCGCTGTACCACGGCAGCGTTTGAACATTTCGCAGAAAGGCACATAGTCAACCAGGTGGTCATATAGCCACTGATATGCGTCTTCGGAGGAGCTAAATGGTGCAGCACTATTTGCGATGCCTGTCCAAAAGCGATTGAGTGCCATGAGCCTCTCCGGGTCATCACCCTCAAATTCATCGGGAAGCGATTCGTTGAATTTGCTGAAAGGGATGGTAAACGCACTTCCGCCTCCAATTTTCTCTTGTTCACCGGTGAGATAGCAGAATGGATGCATATCGTCAGATGCGGTCAGTTCATTTGCAAATGTTCTAACAGCTTTGTGGTCATCTTCATTCTTGTTTGGCATACTTGCAGTGGTCAGTATAAATTGAACTCTACTGCGATCAATGCCCAAGCGATGGAACAAACGCCGAATAAGCAACGATACCTCGCCGCCTGCAGAGCCTCGATACATATGTGCTTCATCAATGACAAAAAGAAGCTTATTGCTCGAATCTGCATTTAGCCATGCCTGGGTATCTGTCCATATTTTATGCTCTCTTGGACGAAGCAGCATATATTCGAGCATGGAATAGTTTGTAATAAGAATATCGGGGCAGAATTGCTGCATCTCAAATCGAGTTACCAGTTCTGCATCTTCGTCATTCGGGATATGTCTGCCGTTGTAGAGTTTTTCAAGAAATTCATCAAAATCTTCTTTGGCAGGCAGTTTTCCGTCCTTAATCAGCTTCTGTAAAAAAGCTTTTTCTTCGTCGGTTTCCGGATTGACCATTCGAGAATATGTAGCGGCAAGTAAACGGTCCTCGCTGCGCTTAGGCTCCTTGCCCGCATAAGGTGTTCTGCCCGTATACATACCGAATTGAGGCCGACGCGAATTACTACCACAGGTATCTCGGAAGATGTTTACAAAACGGTGGCCTGGATCACCGATTAAACGCCGCAAACGACTGACCTGGTCTGAAACCAGGGCATTCATGGGATACATGATAATCGTTCGGACACCACGCATTGACCAGCTATCTGGGCTATTTCTTGCTTCAGATGCAAGTTTTGCCATCAAAGGCCACATAAAGCACTCTGTTTTACCAGAGCCAGTACCTGTTGCCACGAACAGATCCTGTCCTTCAAATGCCGCTTCCAGGGCAGATACCTGATGGCAGAACGGTGAAGGATATACGCCAAGATTTGCATCTGACAGCGCCTTAAAGTAATCCTTCAGCCAATCGGGCAACTTCGCAGACAATTGAATTCCATTCGGAGAACTCTTATACGCAGGAGATGACTCAACATATGGTTTCTGATAAAGAACTCCTTCTTGATCCAACTTACCTTGCATAGCTGAAAGCAAAATAGGAGACTTCCCGAAATACTGCGATTTTATATAGTTTTCCAGAGCTTCCCGCAGTTGCAAATGAACTCCGTTTGCACCATTAGCCATAATCATTCCTCCACAAAGCAATAACCAATCGATTCCAATTCATGCTTAAACATGGGATAGATTTGCATTGCCATTTTTCTTGTAAAAACCTGCGGCGATTTAAAAGTAATGTTATATCGCATTGGCCAACTGTATAGCTTGAAAAATTCTTCTTCCGAAGGCGGCAGTCGATAACCGACTTTGATTTCCATGAGATTTCCACTCTCTTTGGCTTTGATTTCCGGAAGTGTGCCGTACTGTTTTAAGAACGCTATTGCGATTCTTCTATATTCGCCATAGCTACCCGTATCGTTTGAGAAATAATCCCGTATTCTCCATTCAGGAATTGGTTTGTGCTGATACACTCCATTATCGTATCGGTAAAAAACAAAAATTTTGTTTGGATCACCATATCTTGCAAGCGATATGCGGCCATCTCTACCAGGAATCTGTTGCCAATACCCCCATTTGAAAGGGGGATCAAGACGAAGAAACTCAGTATTATCTGGCCAATCAATCGCTTCCCACTCGCCATGATCCAACAGTTCTTCAAGATAGATTTCAAACGCCTGCTCTTGTAAACAAAACATTTTTGCTACTTTCCTGTCGGGAGTAGACTTCTGAGTAGAATAGAAACCTAATCCACTCATGAACAACTTCGAATCAGGTGAACTACCTCTGTGAAGGGTCAAGTTTCCGTAGGCTGCCGTTGTAGGTGCTGCTGGAGAGATTTGATAAGCGGAATGATAGAGAAATCCATTTCGCAGATAAATGGAATAAATCTCATCAATCAAGCATGTTCTGTCTTCTGGCAATAAGAATCTAATTTCAGGGTATATACCCTCATATGCATCAAAAATTTGGTCGATTCTATTTTTGAAATGCTGAACAGACACTGAATTACTGTCCTCACTGTGATCCCAAAGCGATGCAAGTGCCATTTGTCCCGCAACACTGTAAACGATCTGACAGATCCATTCGTTATCATCTGACTTTGGAATATTCAGTTGTTTTCCGATTGAAATGATCAGATCGTTTGTCATATGTATCACTCTTCCTCAATATATCTTGCAACTTCGGCTTGTACAGAATTAGAGATACCGCTTTCGGTTTCAATGACATCCTTCAAAATATCCACTCTCCCGGTAAGCACGCAAAGGGGGAGCATACCAAAAAGAACTTCCATATCCTTATCCTTGGCCGGATTGTCCATAATAGCCTTTGCGTCTGTGAGTACAATTTCTAACTGTTGTGTAAGCAGTTTGCTAAGCCCCAATCGCTTGAATGCGGCTATGCGAAGTGGCTGTTTCTTTTTGTGGGAATAGCCCTTGAAGCCGTCAGCGCGTTTCCCTGGAGTAGGAATGGTTGCAGGAAAAGCACCAATTCCAACAAAGCATTCGCTCAGAACCGGGAGCATATAGTTATACAACCCTTTTGGCTCAATTGCGAGGTCTTCAACATAGGGATGGGTCCAAATTATGTGTTTTCCAAGGGTGCTAAATGCTTGAGGAAGAACATCTGCCCACCCCTTGCCAAACATATTTTGCACAGACACAACCGGTTCATCGTATTTCGCAACTTCATCTGCAACGTCATAGGCACATTCATTACACAAAGTTAATTGTCCTGCGCCACTTGTGTAAATTGAGGCAGACAATGCATCGGCCATATCATGTCCTCCAGGCCCTGCAATTAGCAAAGGAACATTATTGATATGCGCGGCATATATAAATGCGGCCAGCATAGAACACAGTTCGTTTTCAACCTTTGCACTATGAACCAAATTATGAGAAATAGTATAGAGTTCATCTTCCCAATTATCTGCCAAATCGATATCATCCTCAGAATACAACCAATCCGTAGCGCCAGAATACTGCCAGTTGGTAACTCGTTTTCCAGGTGTAGCTGGTGAATTGGATTGCGGTAAAATTACAGAAAGATCAGCGATGAATCCCGCCATATCTTTTTGCGCATCAGAAATCTTCTGGCGAACCGCTGCCAAGGTGTCTTTCCCAAGGGCTTCATATTGCTCTATCTCTGTATGTAGTTGGTCAAGTCTGCTTTGTGCCGTTGTGATTTCTGAAAGTATGTTGTTCCGCTTCGCTTCGGCAGAAGATATGGATTTTTCGATATCCAAGAGGCGCTGTTTTGCAGCAACTGCTTCTTGCTCTGCTTTAGCGCGAATTGCTACAACTTCTTCTTTTGCTTTTTCTGTTTCTACTTTGTGCTCCCCACACCATTTTTTGTATGCAAATTCATCACATGTTTGTTTTAGCCCTTTGTGATTGTCGAGCATTTGAACAATTAGCGTAGAATCCACATCTTCAGCATGTACATAATTTTCAACCGTTTGCAGGAAAGACTCCACACAGGCCTGTGCTTCTTGAGGTGACATGTCGTACATCTCAGATAACTTTTCAAGAATGGAGTCTTTGGGAATTTCACTCAAGAATTGCTTGAATTTTTGCCAGTCGCTTTTGCTGATGCCTTGCGCCTTGAAAACTGGCCAACTCATATGTTGCAACAACATTTGCTTGATTGTTTCCGCAAGTGCATAGACTGGGATTCGCTTTTGGGGTTCATTGAGTGAGATGTGTTTGTATATTTTTCGGTATTTCCATGTGAAAATGTCGTGCTCACTCAATTCATAGTACGGCAGTGTGTAGATGTTATTTTTTATTGTTATGAATACATCATTACCAGGGCGAGTGTTGAAATTGCTTAAATCACATAAAACGCCTTCAATATCGGTATCTTTTTTTACAGCAAATAGAACGCTGCACCGCACGTAAGCCGGAATATGAAGTCCGGTTTTTAGTGCTTCAACGACCTCTCCTATACTCGAAAGTTTATCAAGAATAATAATCTCTATAGGTGTAGGTTGTTCGATGTAGGTTGCGTCTGATAGCCAACGACCAGTTTCGGTTTGGCGTTCCGTCCATTCCCAGAAACCAATGTTATCAGGATCGTTGGGGCCATCATCGCAAAAAATCAGAGGGCGGTTGTCGAATATTTTCTCTTTAGCTTCATCAAAAGCCGGAGCAACCAGTGTTCCACCGACGGAGTCTGCCAATCTCTGCATCCAAATATCTTTATTTTTGTCGGGACGATTGACCTTACATAAAGAAATCCAACGTTTATCCACTGGTAGCACCCCATCGACCTGTCCATCGTCGCCAAAAGCCAGGTATTTTTCGTCAATAAGTTCTTTTGCGCGGAGCATTGCTAAAGATTTTGTCTCATCATCAAATAACACAAGATAAATTGTGAAATCACCACTCTCGCTACGCATACATACTTCCAATCGGTTTAAGGCAACGTCCAACGCTTTTTTTGTAGAGAAGCCTTTGTTTCCGGAGCCAATCAGAGGAAATGCGATAGAGGTACATCCTTTATGCACAGCTCTCTTAATTGAATTTTTATAGCATTGAGCAAGCAAATGAGCTGACGAGTCTTCATATGCATACGGAGCAACAGTATGTATTACATACTTGCATGGCAAATTGTATCCGTCCGTGACAACGCATGATCCAACCTCACAATGAGCAATTTTAGCACATGCTTTTGTTAAAGCTGGACCAGCCACGCTATGAACGGCGGTATCAATATCACCCGAAGGGACAAGTTCAGAATTCGTAGAACTTATGATAGCATCGCACTCGATAGTGGTTATATCACCTTTGATTATTATCAGTTGCATATTTTCCCTCCATGAATGGGACTTGATGGATCATAATTAATCAGCATCCTGTATGCAGAACGTGGCATTACTCCCTGGCGTATAGTTGTTTGAAGCCATTGTTTTGTTTGGGGATATGATGCAAATTTTCCTGCAAGGGCACCAACAGAATGCGCCACCGAAATCATGGGACCCGAACAAGCTGTGAGTTTTTTAATAAGTTCATCATCCAAAGCCAAAACATCATAGGTGTCTTTTTCTTTTTCAAAGCAAAGAGTTCGGACGCAGTCGCACCCCTGATAAAACTGTATTTCCGTATCAAATGCAAGCCCATCTATTTCCAAATTCTGCTCTGCGGAAAGCTTATACATACGATCTATTTTACCTTTTCTTCGAACTACAGCTTTTCCGTCATATTGACACGAAACAGATATCAATTTTGATTTTGGAATTTTTGAATATGTTTCCTCGGTCAGCAGATTTCCAGCATGATCGTAAATTGTTACCGAGGGCAGAGGAGCTCTCTTGCTTAAGGGCTGCTTAATCAAATACGAGAAGCCCAGCGCCCCCGATTTTCCGAGTGAAATTAACTGTTCTCTTTCTCGAGTGTAGAGCTTATACAGTTTTCCATCCTGAATACCCAGCACATTCGCTGTTGCGGGATATGATTTCAGCTCGGCATCATCACCACATAAATAGAAGTAGAACTCAGGTGAGTTGTGGTATATAAAATACGGATCATTGATGTATGCCGGCCATATAGGATAGAATTTCGTCGGTTTTTCGGTCAGGAAAATTGCGTATTTTAGGAAAAACTTCGCAGAATAAACTGAAAACTTCTTGATACGAATCTTGTACAGATACCAAGTAGTGAAAGTACTCGCTTGATTTCTTGCTACTTCTGTTGCCTCAATATCTGTATGGTAGGAATACAGTGGACATCGTTGTAATAAATAATAGGAATTCCCGGAATAAGCTTTTCCTCCGGATTGGAGAATCTGCCCAGTCCGGCCATCAAAGAAAGATCCTGTCGTATTAATTCCTGTTATTTTGTTAGACCAGAAGCGTTTTAGCTCTGTGTTAGCATTTACATACTCGACCCCGTAAATCTGGCTCGGAATAGAGCCGACGCTTAAGTATGTTGTTCCAATCCGCTCAATACGTTCAAAGGAGTATTCATAAACCTGATGAGAGTCGCCTGCAATCTTGATTTTGTCACAACGAGCCTTATTGTCTGGTGGGTAAAAGAACCCTAATTGCAAAGAGAAGCTCGTTCCAGTTATGAAAAGACGCAAGGGCATTTCATGACTATTTAGCCCTCGCATGGATCTACCATAGGTTGGATCGAAATACGCTTGGCGCTCGTCACATTCTTTGTTTGGTGATGCGGGATCGTGACGAAAGTGTTGAACATTCAGGCCAGGTGCAGTGAGTAAAACATTTTGTGCGCATAATTCGCACACAAAATGACCGCTTCTTGCTGACGCACCATAAGGATACATTTCGCATGCTTCTTCGACCGTGACACGACGATATCCAATTTTAGAATCCCATACACATACATGCGTTAACGGCATATTTAGTCACCCGTACTCCCTTTATGGTTCTGTACTCTCCACAGGAGTGTCATCTTTGATAAAATCCATCATTTCTCCCGCGTTGCAATCCATAACAGTGGCAATTTTAAGGAGGACAGATAGATTCACTTCTTGATTTTTTCGGAGCTTAGTAAATGTAGCAGAAGAAAGTCCTGCACGCTTGCGCAATTCAGCTTTGCTTATCTCCCGTTCAGCACAAAGAACCCATAATTTTTTATAAGTTACTTTCATGGTTTCACCCCGTAGCAGATATATGTAATTATAATACCATAAAATATCTGATTTTTCAACAAGTCTCGACTTTTTGCGAGGTGTTCGGTGAACAAAAAAGAAAGTTATTGCAAAACTAAACAATTCTATTTTAACGGGAGATTTGAAATTATTAGTAGCTATTTCTCTTCTTCTGTGGTAATGTGTGTTGCTACCAGGAGGTGCAACACATGAACAAACTACGCAAAGACCTGTACGATTGCTTCTATACTCCGCCAGAGCTCCCGGCACAGAAGCAGGAAATCGAGGAATGCCATCAGGCACTCATCGAAGCACTGAAAAAGCCGGAACGGCGGCTGGTGCTGCAGATCATTGATGCCAAGGACCGCATCGTGGAGGATACATCTATTGACAGCTTTATCTCTGGATTTGAACTGGCGTGGCAGCTCTCCATGGAACTGAATCAATACGAAAAAGAGCGCTCAGTCTCTCGCTGTATGGCGAAGAAATCGGGCGCTCTTTCCATGCCTGGAAAGGAAGAAGCAAAATGAAGAAACAAATCATCACTGCCACAACATTCGCCGCCTGGCTGGCCCTGTGTGCCGCTGTGTGGCCGCAGAGTGAGCCAACCGAGGAAACATCCGCGCTGCCCACACCGCCCGCCGTAATCGCCGCTCAGCCCGAAGTTCCGGAGATACCAGAAATCGAAGAAATCATAATGCCAGAGGAAGAAAAGACGGATGTAACGCAGCCGGAGCCAATCGAAGAAGCTGGCGCCGCTCTGGAACCAACACCCGTCCAAACATCTCCGGTGAATGGAGTACAGGCCACCCCCGAGCAGAGTGCCACACCACCGCAAGAAGCAGAGCCTGCCCCGGCATCACCTGACAGCACTCCGGACAACATGGTCTTTGTGCCGGGCTTTGGCTGGATAGAAAGTCAAGGCCCCAACCATGTCGAATACGCCGAGGACATGTACGAGAACGGTAATAAAATCGGCATCATGGGATAAACGAAAAGCCGTACGGTATCAGGCTAAGCCTGGTGCCGTACTGCTTATTCTGTTTCGTTCTCCAATGCGTCGCTGAATATCTCGTGGACATGGATCAGCGAAACGACCTCGCAGATAAACCGCTCCATCAGTTCCTTTTCATCCAGCCAAGTGGTCTGCGGAGTTGTGTAATGCCCAGAGTCAGCCTCCGCTTCCGCTCTGGCCTTGTTAATGGCTTTCTGGATGGAAAGCCACTGTCCATAGGCGCCGGAGTGAAGTTCCTTCTTCAATTTGCGCAGCGCACTCTTGTATGCTTTCTCCGCACCACTGGGACCATTGTAGTTGAGCCGAATGGCCAGCTCCTGAAAAGTCATCCCTTCCTCGTCCAGCTGACCAATGCCGAGATAGTACCGTACCAGATTCAGCTCTCTGGGCTTCAGTACTTCCTCCATCAGTTGGAACAGAAACCCCCGGCGCATATAACGGTCATAGGCTTTGGCCGGATCTCCGCCGTAGCTGATGTAATCCACCCGGTCTCCCAACAGCCAGATGTTGAACAGGGTTCGGTATTCCTTCAGCAGCTCCGCGGCTACCCTTGGGGATACCTCCAGTTCTTTGCAGACAGCATCAATGAGCACGGGCTCGGATTCGTCCTGCGCCTCGGCGCAGACATAGGCCACCTTGCGAAGCTCATGGTACCGGCTGGGCGGGATGCTGATTGCCAGCGAACTGTGAGAACCATAATCCATCATGGCCGATTCAATGGCTGGCGTTGCGTAGGTCAGCAGCTTTGTTCCATAAGACAAATCAAACCGCTTCGCCGCCTCCAGGAGAGCCATCGCGCCCTCCTGCTTCAAATCTTCCAACTCACACCACTCAGCATGATCAAGAGCCAGATCCGTGAGATACCCTTCGTTCTGTGAGATGAGCAGATCTGCGGCTTTTCTATCTCCGGCCTGTATCCGCAGGGCCAAATCTTCATTGCTGGGGCAGTCCCCGGCAACGGTATACATATTCTTTGACATGGGACGGCCCCCTTTCTCACTTCAAGCGTTTTCTTGCTTCCGCATAGACATGTTCCTGTTCCATGTCCTGCTCGTAGCCCTTAGCGGCGTAGTCATTATCCATCAGAGCCTTGTCCCGATAGCACTCCGCAACATACAGCGCCTCCCGGCGCAGCTCATCGGAGATCTTTCCTCTCTGGTGGTGCTTACGGATGGTATTGGTGCGAGTGGAGAACAAGCGGTAGATGGGATGCTGTTTATTTTGTTCCTTCTGCCGCATCATGGCGCCGTACTGCCGGCAGGTCATGCGATTGTCCTGCGGTGCGATGCCGTCACAGTACTTCGGCATGTGACCGTCCGTGGTCAGGAAATACTTTCCACAGCCTTTACACTGGCTGGGCGCGTGACCGTGCTGAAGCCCGTTCAGCAGATCGAAGGTATAGAAGCTCATGAAGCGCTCAAAGAAGTAGCGGTTGACGAATACCATTTCCTTTTCGTGCTTTGGATGGCGGGCAAACACATAGGAGGATTTCAGTTCCGGTGTGATGGTGAATGGTTCAATGTCCTGTGCCTGAAGGTCATGCATCTCCTTCCAGAGCAGCTCACTGTTGAAACAGTCGTGAGCGGCGACGGCAAAAAAGGTCTCGTTGCGTTTCCCAAGGCGGCGCAGATAATCCAGTTCAAAAAACCAACCGGCAAAAGCAAAGTGATAGATTGCCGGTGGGATACGAACGATGGCGTTCAGGTAACGCAGAAAAAAGTTCCTGGCCTCGGATTCCCGTCTGGAGATGTCGTTCAGAGTCTCCGGCGCAAGCATCACTTCAATCAGATGCCGTTCTTGCTCTTTGTCGTTGAAACAGAAGGGAGGGTACTTCCACAGCAGCTCCGCAAGCGTCAGCACCTGTTCTTTTAAAGATGGCAGCATGGCGCCCAGCTTTCTCTTGTTGGCATTGGCGATCATCGGGAACCGCTGGAGGATAACGCCTCCAGCGCCAATCAGTTCCATGATCTCATCCACAGAAATATTTAGAATGGAAGAAGCAAAGTAACCCGCCGGATATTCCTGCTCATTGTAGAACACCTTATCCTGCCAGACATCTATGGTGAGTCTGAGAAAACTGTTGTCCTGCTTGATCCCCAGCGGCATTTTTTTCCACCTCTCTGTCCTATATCTTTTGTAAGGCTGTCTTGCGACAATCTCATTATATCAAAATCAACAGAATAATCAAGTGAAAGGGCAAGAGCCACGGTGGCCGCGTGATCTCTGTCCTTATCTTTTTATCTGGAGGTGTTCATTTGAACTCAGAAAACAAAAAACGTTTTCACACTATCGATGGAGAGGCGCTGATGAGCCTGCCGCTCAAGCCGTTAAACTTTGTGGTGGACACGCTGCTCTCCCAGGGGCTGCACATCCTCGCTGGCTCACCCAAGGTAGGCAAATCCTGGCTGGCGCTGTGGCTGTCCGTCATGGTGGCAAAGGGAGAATCAGTCTGGGGTATGCCTGTAAAGCAGGGTACGACGCTCTATCTTTGCCTGGAGGACTCCACGCTCCGTATTCAGAACCGACTGTTCGAGATCACGGAGGACGCTCCCGCGAATGTCCACTTCACTACCCAGAGCGACATTCTGGGCAAGGGCCTGGAGGAGCAGCTCCGCACATTCCTCGCCGAACATCCTGACACAGTGCTGGTCATCATCGACACGCTGCAGATGATCCGCGGCTCCAACTACGACAACACCTACGCCAACGACTACCGTGACCTCTCCGCTCTGAAACGGATTGCGGATGCCCACGGTATCGCCATCCTGCTGATCCATCATCTGCGAAAGGAAACTGCCGATGATGTGTTCAACCGCATCTCCGGTACGACAGCCATCAGCGGGGCTGTCGATTCCAGTTTTACTCTGGTGGAGGACAAACGCGGCAGCGGCAAGGCGAAGCTCTCCTGTATCGGTCGTGACATTGAGTACCGGGAGCTGACGATGGAGCGCAACGGTGAGAATGTGTGGGAGATGGTAGCAGACAGCAGAACACAACCGGAGCTGCTGGGCGACCGGATCGTTTATCTCATCTCTGAACTGATGCGCGAGCGCACGGAATTTATCGGCACTCCCACAGAGCTGTCTGAGAAGATCGACCCTGTAGGTACGGAGCGTATCTCGCCCAAGAAAGTATCCCGCCTGATCCTGCAAAGCCTTGACACGCTAAGCAAAATCGGCATTTCCGGTGTGGTGCGCCGCAGCAACGGAAAGCGGCTCATTGAGCTTCGCCGTGCCGAAAGTGACGATACCCAAGGTGCCCCGACGGTCGACCCTGTTGACCCTGTTGGGGCGCTGTGCGGCGATTTGCG
>ULPX01062198.1_pt1 | contig 70287 bp, 77 predicted proteins | sample 1953911 | NCBI WGS metagenome assembly ULPX01 (sample SAMEA4835640, study PRJEB28245) | human gut metagenome | biome: gut microbiome; material: fecal sample | place: Denmark | collected 2008 | reverse complement strand
GGGAGAGTCCACCATGCCTGCCACCACAAACAGACGGCCTAAGCCCTCTCCCAATGGCGCCCCTTTGGTGAACAGATTATCATCGGTAATCAAATCAAGCTCACGGACGAACTCACGCGCATTGAAATTAATCTGCTCATTACCTTTCTTGAATTTGTCCAGTTCTTCAAGGACTACGATGGGAAGATAAATGTCATTCTCTTGAAAATTCTTCAAACAGTTATAATCGTGAAGAATCACATTCGTATCAATCACAAAATTTTTCTTAGCTCCCATACACGTTAGATTTAAATTGTTAATACCTTTGCATAAGCTTAAGATAAGCTACACTGCAAGCAATTTCAAGCAAGCTTGATTGCGTTCGGTCTGCATTATCTTTGTCGCTTTTAAAGATAACAAATTAATAGGGAGAAAGGATTGCTTCTCCGTTAAATATTATAAAAGATGGATTATCAGGACACTTTAACTTACTTATATAACAGTGTGCCCATGTTTCAGCAAGTGGGCGGCTCAGCATACAAGGAAGGGTTGGAAAACACTCTGACCCTGGACGCACACTTCGAACATCCCCACCGCAGTTTCCGCAGCATTCATGTGGCTGGTACCAATGGAAAGGGTTCCTGCTCGCATACGCTTGCCGCCATACTGCAAGAGGCAGGATACAGGGTCGGGCTCTATACCTCGCCCCATCTGGTGGATTTCCGGGAGCGCATCCGGATTAACGGACAGCCTATACCCGAGGAATACGTCATCCGTTTTGTAGAGCAGGAACGTGGCTTCTTCGAACCCCTCCATCCCTCTTTCTTTGAGCTGACCACCGCCATGGCCTTCCGCTACTTTGCCGATGAAAAGGTGGATGTAGCCGTAATCGAGGTGGGACTAGGCGGACGCCTGGACTGTACCAATATCATCCGTCCGGATGTATGCATCATCACCAACATCAGTTTTGACCATACCCAATTCCTGGGGGACACCTTGGCAAAAATCGCAGGAGAGAAGGCAGGAATCATTAAAAGCGGTATCCCCGTTATAATCGGCGAGACCACTCCCGAAACGAAACCGGTATTTCTGGAAAAAGCACAGACAACGGGTGCTCCCATCTACTTTGCCGAGGAGAATGACCGTGAAGACTATCCCGGAATAGAATACGAACTGAAAGGGCTCTACCAGCAGAAAAATGCCCGGACCATCCTCACCGCCCTCCCGCTACTGAAAGAAGCCGACTACCGGCTGGACGGACAAGCAGTGCGCAGTGGCTTTGCCCGTGTGGTGGAACTGACGGGCTTGATGGGACGCTGGCAAAAACTGCAGGACTCGCCCACCCTGATTTGTGACACCGGCCACAATGTGGGAGGCATCACCTACATTACAGAACAACTGAAACAGCAGGCTTACCGCCAGCTACACATCATCATAGGCATGGTGAATGACAAGGATATACGGGGGGTACTGGCCCTGCTGCCCCGGGAAGCGACCTACTACTTCACCAAAGCCAGCGTGAAGCGAGCATTGCCCGAAAGCGAACTACAGGAGCTTGCCGAAGCAGCAGGTCTGGAAGGACATTGCTATCCTGATGTACCTGCCGCCGTGCGGGCCGCACAAGAAAAAAGCCTCCCGGAAGATTTCATCTTCGTGGGAGGCAGCAGTTTCATTGTGGCCGACTTGTTAGCGAACCGCGATGCACTCAATCTCTACTAAGGCATCTTTGGGCAACGCCTTCACTGCCACAGCCGAACGTGCCGGGAAAGCACCGTCAAAATAGGTGGCATATACCTTGTTCATATCAGCGAACAAGGACATGTCTGCCAGAAAAACGGTTGTCTTCACAATATTCGCCATGCTCAGACCTGCCTCTTCCAGGATATGCTTTATATTCTCCAAGGACTGGCGGGCTTGCGCTTCCGTACCTTCAGCTATCACTCCGGTAGCTGCATCAATAGGCAACTGACCTGATACAAATACCATTCCACTGGCTTCGATAGCCTGGCTATAAGGGCCTATGGCGCCCGGTGCCTTCTGGCTGCAAATCACTTTCTTCATGATTGTCAAAGTTTGTTTTTATTAATAATCGAGTCTATTTTCTTTTTTGAAATAAAAAAAATCCGAAGTATATGCAGTATTCCGGAAATCCACGCATTTTATAAATAAAACAACGTAATTTCACTCATAACCTGTTATACCTAGACTTAACTCATTTAACACGGGGGAGTTCCCCAAAACAGAGGCTCTGCTTGCGAAAGCAGAGCCTTTATTCTATCCCATCCCTTTACTTGCAATGCTTCTCAATCAAAGCATCCACATTGGGGTCACCCAATTCCTTTGCCTTGGCAAAGCTGGCACAAGCTTCCTTGTCCTTCTTCATCTGCAGCTGGGCGATACCCATCAGACGGTAGGCCTCGGCATACTTAGGGTCTTTCTCCAGAGCAGCCTTCAGCACATTCAACGCCTCTTCGTAACGTCCCACGCGAAGATTCACCACTGCCAGTTCGGCACGGTAAGTCAAATCCTCCGGATTCAGTTCGATGGCTTTCGCCATATCGTCCAGCGCACGCTGGTACTGCTTGGCCTTCAAAGCAGCCTGCTCACGGTAATAGTAGAACATGTCGTTCACTTTACCGTTCACGGCATTGTAATAGGCGTCATAATCCAGCATGGCATTACGCGCCTGGTCTGCATTCATACGGGCTTGGGCACGCTCCAGCAAGTAAGGGGCGGCTTCCTCCGTATAGGGCTGGGTAAAGCGGGCCACACAACTGTCCATCAGAGCCAGTACCTCCTCGGCAGGCGCCTGCATCAATTCCTTGGTCTTGGCGGCACTGAAGAAGGTAGCCGGAGAGGCCAGAATGGTCTTATTCACTTTATCATAGCTGGTAAATGCCGACGGATAGTCCTGCTTGGCAAACTGGATGTCACCCTCCAACTGGACATAAACCGGAAGCTCGTCAATGGCTATCGCTTTCCGTACCTCGTCCAAAGCCTTGTCGAGCGACCAGTCCTTATAAACTTTCTCGGGCTTGCCCAATGCATAATTATAGATTATCTTGGCCCGGTTGTAATACACATCATCTTTCTTTGCGGCAACCTCCAAAGCCTTATCCATATCTGCGGCGACCTTATCCATGGAAGCATCTTCACGGGACATGAACAGATGCTGGGAAGCACGGCGCAGATAACCGTCGGCACTGGCAGGATATTGTGCAATGAAATCATTCAGAGTCTCCATATACTTCTCCGGAGACAGTTGGGAAGAAGCCATGTAGAGGAACACCAAAGCCTGCTCTTCGGTATCGGGCAATGCCTTCTTGATACCGATGCCCTTCAATGACATATCTCCATAAGACAATGCGGAGATATTCTGCGACATGGCGAAATTGGCATCAATGGCATAGCAGATGGTAGCCGTGTCTTGTCCGGAGGACTTCTGCGCAAGGCCGAAGACCTGCCCGTCCACAGTCATCAGCGGACAACTCACCATCTTGTCCTTCAGACGCATATCGAGCGTATAATAGGAATAGTTGCCGGAAATCTTATCAGCTTCCTTTACTTTCCCGGCAGTGAAGGAACGGTCCTTCTGGGTGGAATAAGGCAGCAGATATACATCCGCACCGGCAGCCGGAGCCACAGCAGCCAAAGTGAGTGCCGTGACTTTCTTTCCGGAGATGCCGACACGGAACTTGACAACATCGTACATGTCATCGGCCCCCATAATGGCCTCCACCGGCATCTGTGCCCCGTCCGAGCTCATCACAACGGCGCGCTGGGCACCTTTGAACAAGGTGTAGTCAGAAAGCGCAACGCCATCTTCAGTGACAAAAAAGCCGTTTCCAGTATTCAGTATCTTATCGTCCTGGTCGTAGGTCACCACCGAAAAAACGGCACGTTTGGCTTTGTCTACCCACTTCGGGGCTTGTGCCACACTCCACTGAGCCAATAAACAGAGAGTGAGCATCAACAGCAATTTCTTTTTCATATCTTAGTTGGTTCTTTGTTTTACCGCTTCATAAATCAAAATGCCGGCTGCAACGGAAACATTGAGGGACTCGATGGTTCCCAACATGGGAATTTTCACCCACTCGTCACACAACGCCAGATTGTCATAGGACACCCCCTTGTCTTCGGCACCCATAATGATGCACATCGGACCGGTATAGTCGGCTTTGGTATAGTCGTAATCGCCTTTCTCCGTGGCTGCCACGATATGGAAACCACTATTCTTGAGGAATTGCAGGGTCTCTTTCAGGCTGTGTTCGCGGCAAACGGGCAAAGTGTGCAAGGCTCCTGCCGAAGTTTTCATGGCATCTGCGTTGACTGATACACTGTTCCGTGCAGGGATAATCACGGCATCTACCGCCGCACACTCGCAAGTACGGGCAATGGCGCCGAAATTGCGGACATCCGTGATGCCGTCGAGCATCACAAACAGAGGATTCTTGCCCTGCTCGAAAAGGAAAGGTACCAAGTCCTCCGTCTTCTGGTAAGTGACTGAAGAGATGAAGGCAATCACTCCCTGGTGATTCTTACGCGTCACGCGGTTGATGCGTTCCACCGGAACGCGCTGTACCGGTATCAAAGTCCCTTTCAAGACAGCGAACAGCTCTTTTGACAAATCACTCTGAATGTCCTTCTTTACCAATATCTTGTCTATCTCTTTTCCTGCCTGAATGGCTTCTATCACGGCACGGACGCCGAAAATCATTTCACTGTTATCAACCATATATGGGTATTTACTATTTGACGATTTACTATTTACTATTTGATACTTCCAGCAATGCTCTGGCATTGTTCAGTGCGGCTTCGGTCAGCTTAGCGCCACTCAGCATATGGGCTATTTCTTCCACACGTTCATCGTCGGTCAGACGACGGATGTGACTGTTTGTTTCCGTCTCGTTGTCCTGCTTGTACACCTTATAATGGGCGCGTCCGCGGGCAGCAATCTGGGGCAGATGGGTGATACTGATTACCTGGCGGTCCTGCTCGCCCATCTCCTGCATGATATCCGCCATGCGGTCGGCTATCTCGCCGGAGACTCCGGTATCTATTTCGTCGAATACAATGGTAGGAAGCTTGACGGCACCGGCTATCATTGCTTTGATGGAGAGCATGACGCGGGCTATTTCACCACCCGAAGCTACGGAGGAGACGCTTTGCAATGCCCCGTTCTTATTCGCGGAAAACAAGAAGTTCACAGTATCCGCCCCGTGTATGCCCGGCTCTTTGCGGGCACCTATCTCTACCTGGAAACGGACATTGGGCATGCCCAACGGAACCAGCCGCGCAGCCATCTGCTTCTCCACTTCACGGGCAGCGGCAGTACGCGCCTTGGTGAGGACGGCAGCCTGCTTTTTCACCTTATTATATAAAGCGTCGCAACGCGCTTTCAGTTCCTCGATGTGCTCGTCGGACGAAGTGATGGCTGAGAGTTTGGCGGCGTATTCATCCGTCAACGCCAGAAGTTCACCGACAGTGGAAACGCGGTGCTTCTGTTGGAGCGTATAAATCAAGTTCAGACGTTCGTTCACTTCATCCAGACGTTCGGGGTTGAACTCTATTTCATCCTCCTTACCCGACACTTCCTGCGAAATATCCTTCAACTCGATATAAGTGCTTTCCATGCGTTCGGCAAGTTCCCCGGCAACCGGATAAACCCTCTGCAGGCCGAGCATCGTATTCAGGCATTCCTTCAGCCCGGACAACAAGCCTCCTTCGTCCGAGTAGAGCGTCTGCCCTACCCGATAGAGTCCGGCCTTTATCTCTTCCGCATGGCTCAGCGTATCTGCCTCTTGCTCCAGCTCCTCCTGCTCACCGGCAGACAAGTGTGCCTCTTCCAACTGTTCCAGTTGGAAACGGATATAGTCTTCGTCCGACTTATCCTGATTGGCACGGGCAACAAGGGCCTCCAAATCCTGCTGTGCCTGCTTCCATGCTCCGAAGATATGCTGGTAAGCAGACAAGGCCTCTTCGTTATGCGACAAGATGTCCAGTACATTCAACTGAAACCCTTCCTTGTTCAGCAATAGGTTCTGATGCTGGGAATGCACGTCAATCAGCTGTTCTCCCAACTCCTTCATCTGAGCCAATGAAGCAGGCGTGTCATTGATGAATGCCCGGCTCTTGCCCGAAGCGGACACCTCGCGGCGCAGGATGCATTCTTCCTCGTACTCCAACTCATTCTCCTCAAAGAAAGGCTGCATACCGTAAGCGGAAATATCAAAACGGGCCTCGATAATGCACTTCGAAGCTCCTACACGAATGGCTTTCACATCGGCACGCTGTCCCAGCAGCAGACCGATGGCACCCAGAATAATGGATTTTCCAGCACCGGTCTCACCCGTTATCACCGAGAAACCGCTGCTGAAGCTGATATCGAGCTTTTCAATAAGCGCATAATTCTGTATGTAAAGCGAACGCAACATAAGGATATTGACGATTTGACGATTTACTATTTACTATTTAAATCTTTCACCAGACGGTCTACGATGTCGGCAGCCACTTCGGCTTTGGACTTCAAGGGGTAGTCCGTCTTTCCCTGGTGGTCTATGATACTGATTTTATTGGTATCGCAACGAAAACCGGCTCCCTTGTCGTTCAGGGAGTTCAGCACGATGAAGTCCAGATTCTTGCGGTTGAGCTTGTCTTCCGCATTCATCTGCTCGTTATGAGTCTCAAGGGCAAAGCCTACGAGGAGGCGCCGTTGGTGCTCTGTATCGTTCTTCAGATTGCCTAAGAAAGCGGCTATGTCGCGAGTAGGTTTCAAGTTCAAACTCATCTCCCCGGTCTTTTCACGCTTGATTTTCTCATCCGCCACTTGTTCGGGGGTGTAGTCTGCCACGGCAGCCGTCAAGATGGCGGCATCGGCATGGACAAAGGCGGCGGATGCAGCCTCGAACATCTCCTGCGCCGACTCTACCGCATGGTACTGGTGCATCGGGAAGTAAGTGCCTTGCTGCACCGGACCGGCAATCAGTATCACCTTGGCCCCTCTGGCGGTACATTCATCTGCCAGGGCAAGTCCCATCTTGCCGGAAGAATAGTTGCCGATGAAGCGCACCGGGTCTATCTTCTCATAAGTAGGTCCTGCGGTTATCATCACTGTCTTGCCCACCAGGTCGCCATCTTTGGCAGCAAAGTACATTTCCAGGTGGCGGATGATATTCTCCGGCTCCTCCATACGGCCTTTCCCCACCAGATGGCTGGCGAGTTCTCCCGTAGCAGGTTCTATGATGTGGTTTCCATAAGAACGGAGTGTATCCAGATTCTTTTGGGTGGAAGGATGGGCATACATGTCCAGGTCCATGGCAGGCGCCACAAACACCGGAGCTTTGGCGGAAAGATAGGTGGTAATCAGCATATTGTCTGCCACGCCATTCGCCATCTTGCCGATGGTGGAAGCCGTAGCCGGGGCTATCAGCATGGCATCTGCCCACAGACCGAGGTCCACATGGCTGTTCCAGGTGCCATCGCGTTGGGCAAAGAACTCACTGATAACCGGTTTGCTGGTCAGGGCAGAGAGCGTGATAGGGGTAATAAATTCTTTTCCGGCAGGCGTAATGACCACCTGCACCTCTGCACCACGCTTAATCAGTCCGCGAATAATATAGCATGCTTTATAGGCGGCAATGCTGCCCGTAATGCCCAATACTATTTTCTTCCCTTTCAGTATATTTGCCATTTATTTCTGAGTCATTTCACGCAGACGTATCTTGGTCAGCGTGGCTTTGGTATTCAGGGTAAAATCACTGTTCAGAATCCAGCTGTAATAGCCGGGATCGCGCTTCAGGACATCGGATACCGACATGCCCTTGTACTTGCCGAAGTTGAATACTTCCACACCTTTGTCATCGTAGACCATACGACCGGCAAAGTCCACATTCTTGTTGAAGCTGGAATAGTCGGCAAGGAAAGCCACGTCATTCTGCAACTCCGGATAGCGGTCCAACTGCGACATCAGCACTTCGTAGGTGGCACGTGTATCAGCCTCTGCCGTATGGGCGTCTTCCAAATTCTTGCCGCAATAGAATTTATAGGCGGCAGACAGCGTGCGTTGCTCCATCTTGTGGAAAATGACCTGCACGTCCACAAACTTGCGGCGGCTCATGTCAATGTCCACACCGGCACGAAGGAACTCTTCCGCCAGGACGGGGATATCAAAACGGTTGGAGTTGAAGCCCGCCAAGTCGCATCCTTCAATGTCATTGGCAATGTTGCGCGCCACTTCCTTGAATGTGGGGCAGTCGGCTATATCGGCATCGTAGATGCCATGAACGGCAGATGCTTCGGCAGGAATGGGCATTTCGGGGTTGATACGCATGGTTTTGGACTCCTCATTCCCGTTGGGATATACCTTGAGGTAACAGATTTCGACAATTCGGTCTGAGTTGATATTGGTACCCGTAGTCTCCAAATCAAAAAAGACTATCGGATTTTTCAGATTCAATTTCATTGTTTTTTCGTTTTATAAGCTCTGGCTATGAGCTATAAATTATAAGTTTAACTTACAAGCCACGAGCTACAAGTACCGTGCGGCATAATTGCGCAGCCACTTGTAGCTCGTAGCTCATAATCCGATTGCTAATATTCATCAGTCATTCAGCATCATCGGCATCAGCAGCATCAGCAAGTCTTCGTTCTCTTCCTGCTCTACCGGAATAATGACACCTGCACGTGAAGGATCTGCCAGTTCGATAACGATTTCATCGGCAGAAATGTTATTCAGAATGTCAATCAGGAAAGTGGACTTGAAACCGATGCTCATCGGATTGCCCGCATATTGGCAAACCAGTGTTTCTTCGGCCGATGTAGAGAAGTCGATGTCCTGTGCGGAGATGACAATCAGATTCTCCTGCATACGGAGCTTGATAAGGCTGCTTGCCTGCGAAGAGAAGATAGACACGCGGCGCAAAGCACCGAGCAGTTGCAGACGGTCTACCGTCACTTTATAAGGGTTGTTCTGCGGAATCACAGAGTTGTAGTTGGGATAGCGTCCTTCGATAAGACGGCACACCATGCGGTAGCTTTCCAATGTGAACACAGCGTTGCGTTCGTCGAACTCGATAGTCACCATGCCTTGCTCTTTCGGCAGCAGATTCTTCATCAGCGAAGCCGGCTTCTTGGGCAGGATAAAGGCGGCACGTTCGTTACCTTTGGCAGCCAGTGTCTTGCAGCGCACCAGCTTATGACCGTCTGATGCCACCATCGTGATGTCCTCCGTTGTGATATCGAAATAGATACCGTTCATCACGGGACGAAGCTCGTCATCAGCCGTAGCAAACACGGCACGGTTGATACCACCCAGCAACACTTGTGCATCCATTTCCACACGTACGGCATTGTCACCCAACATGGCAGACTGCGGGAACTCGTCCGCATTCTGCCCCATCAGGCTGTATTTACCGTTCTGATACTGTACCGTGATTTCAAGGGAATCCGTATTGATTTCAAAAGTCAACGGTTGTTCGGGAATTTCCTTCAAAGCGTCCAAAAGGGTTTTGGCTGTGACGGCAAAACGGCCGTCCATATCACTTTCATTCACTTCGACCGTAGTGACCATCGTCGTTTCACTGTCGGAAACAGTTGCAGACAAGGTTCCGTCTTGCAGTTCAAAGAGGAAACAATCCAAAATAGGCAACGCATTCTTCGAATTAATCACACGGCTGATAGCCTGCAAATGACTGGAGAGCGCAGTACTCGAAACGATAAATTTCATATCTTCTGTATATTTAAGTTTTTTATTTTGCTAACGTCTTAGAAACCGTTTTTATCTTTTTCAAACTGACGGACAAAGTTAAAAAAAGAATTCCCTACGACAAAGAAATAGCAAGAAAAAACAGCCGAATATTCGTCTCATATTCCTAAAAAATTGTAACTTCGCCGCATCATTTAAAAAGAAAACAATGGAATTTACAGGAAAAATCATCGCTATACTCCAGCCCAGAGGCGGAGTTTCCAAGTCAGGTAACGAATGGAAATCACAAGAATATGTGATTGAAGACCATGGCCAATATCCGCGCAAAATGTGTTTTGACGTATTTGGAGCGGACAAAATCGAACAGTTCAATATTCAGATGGGCGAAGAGCTGACAGTATCTTTTGATGTAGACGCACGCCAATGGCAAGACCGTTGGTTCAACAGTATTCGCGCATGGAAGGTAGAACGCGTAAGCACTGCCGCACCCGCTCCGGGCGCTCCCGTTCCACCGCCGGCTCCCACTGCCGCACCGGAATTCCTCGCAGGGGATGCAAAGGATGACCTGCCGTTCTAAGAATATGTTATAATTCACCACAGATTGCACAGATTAACACAGTTTATTCTAGAATTTTGATAATCAAGATTTTTTAGCTGTTTTAATCTGTGCAATCTGTGGTGAGTGTGTATTTTGACTTTCCTCGTGCTTATTTTCCCTCAGCACTCTACAGAATGACCGATTAATCACCCTTTATAAAGCAATACGATATTCGGATAAACCACCCCTTCTGTACAAGTGAATTGTACTGCAAGCATGAAATGACGGAAGAAGTTGGATTGACGGAAGAAGAAGTTCGGTATCAGACGCACATACGTTTCAGGCTGGCTCAGCATCATCTCCATATCCACCATCATCACAAAATTATATATGGGTGAAAGACTGCCTATGCCCTCTTCGTACACCGGTGTTCCGTCTAACACATCTCCACTCTCCACCGCCTCAATATAGGCCGAAAGGCTCAGTGCATCGGGAGCCAGCAACAGACTACCCCGATAGAAACAGGCAAAGGTATAAAGGGCAGACTCCGTGATGCCCGTCAGTTGGGTGAGCAGCGTGTTACGGGGCAACACATATTTAGGGAACTTCCTTGCTTTGGGATACAACGAATTATTTGAAACCACCTTCGGCATAAGCGGAGCATCCTCTTCCTTGGGGGTACTGTAAAGCAGAGACTGCAAGCGGCGTTCCGCTGCCAGTTCATCCTTGAGAGGGATACACATCACGGCGCAAGGCAGCTTGTCCAACGTGTCTTTAGACTGGAACAAGCAAGACATCACGCTCTCGCCCGCATGCTCATTCAAGTAAGCAATCCACTCCTCGTCGCGCTGCTTGATATAGTCTGAATAGGTGGCCTTGGCATACTCCTGACTGGCAGTAAAGCCAAACCAGGAATTTCTGTCAGACATTGCCCAGCGATCGTAAAAGAAAGTGGAAGACGGAAGCAGAGCCCCGGAAAATCCGTCCTCTACCGGCTGCTGCACCCGCAAGGCATTGATAAACGTCTGTGTGGAATCCGACCCATGGCTGATGCCGGAGCAATAAATGGCATCTTCATTGAACTTCATGTCAAACTCCGCCCAACTGCCCAGCTGCGTCTGCGAACGGATACCGTCCGTAGGCTTCCCCATATCCACTCCTTTCATACGCACATAGACCGTGGCAGCCACGTTACTCTGCTTGCCCGCGTACATAGTGCGGAAAGAAGGGAGGTTCATCAGGGACTTTTTGCTGCGCCGCGCATCAATCACATGTTCTATCAAACGCTTCTGGAAACTTACAACCAGAAAATCGGGAGTGAAGTAGGCAGCCAGGAAACGACCGTCTGCCATGGGATAGATACGTATCTCCTCTCCCTTGTAATCGAAATACTTGGAAGGAAACGAACTGGAGCAGTACTTCTCCACAAAAGACTCCACCAACTCATAATCACCCGAACCCAAACTACAATACAATACTTGGTTCATCGGTGTATCCGGCTCGTGAAAGCTAATCAGCATCTTGTTCATCTGTTTACTCAGTCCATGCGGAGTATCCTCCACCAAAGTATACAAATACTTCTTCAAGTAAACAAAAAGCTCCGATACGTATAGAAAATGATTGTCTTTGCTGCAATTCAGTTCATTGATATCTTCCACGAGGTCTGCCATACGGTCGGTTTCGAGTATGGCTGTGGCATCTTGCGGCACCAAAGTATAAAGATTGAAATCCTGCCGGTTCTCCACCGAATTCAACCGCAGGAAGGAATACACGCCAAAACCGGTACATAGCAGCACTATGGACACAACGACAGCTATCTGTATGAGGAGTCGGAGTTTCATGGCATTTATTCATCAACTTTTGGCAAAAATAGCATTTTCTACTAATAAAACAAAACAAATGTTTCAAAAAGTTTAGAAATCTATTTCAAGTCCATCGTAGGCAAAGTGTACATGGGGTGGCAGCTGCTTTTCGATATCGGCATGAAGCCCTGCATGATGGCTCATATGGATGAAATAGGTCTCTTTGGCACCAATACGTCCGGCAGCCTCCAACGCCTCCGAAATACTCTGGTGCGTAGGATGCGGCTTTGGCCGTAAAGCATTCATTACCAAAACGTCCAAGCCCTTCAATTGTTCATAAGATTCCTCAGGCATCATGTGCATATCCGTGATATATCCCAGCCGGCCGCCAATGCGGTAGCCCAGGATGGGAAGCCTGCCGTGCATCACCCGTAAAGGCAGCACTTCCGTCCGGTTGATGTGGAACACCTGCCCCGCCTCCACTTCCTGCAGATAGATACGCGGAACTCCCGGATATACCTTATCGACAAAGCAGTAAGGCATCCTTGCCCGCAGATGGGCAGCAGTGTAGGCATCGGAATAGATAGGGATATCGGCAAAACGACCGAACGGGCGCAAATCATCCAGACCACCCACATGGTCATAGTGTTCGTGTGTCACCAGTACGCCGTCTATCTTCTCAAAAGAAGAAGCACGCAGCATCTGTTCCCTGAAGTCAGGACCACAATCTATCAATATCACCGCATCATCCGTATGCAGCAGGGATGACGCACGCAAGCGGTTGTCCCGCGGGTCAGTGGAAGTGCAGACCGGACAAGTACAGCCTATCTCAGGCACACCGGTCGAAGTTCCACTTCCTAATATTCTGAGTTTTCCCATTGACTAAATCAAATAAATTTCTAAAATCAGGTTATATACAACAATGTTTGGGTGTGTCAAAACTCTCTTACTATTTTATCAAACAAACTTCCGGGTGAATATCAATGCCGAATTTCTCGCGGACAGAAGCCCGCACGGCATCCGAAAGAGCGACAATATCCGCTCCCGTGGCACCACCCGAGTTCACCAGCACCAACGCCTGCCGGCCGTGCACCGCAGCAGGCCCCAGCGCCTTCCCTTTCCAGCCACACCGGTCTATCATCCAGGCAGCCGGTATCTTTACCCGACCGGCATCCACATCATAGTGGGGCATGTCCGGATATTCCCGTTGCAAAGACTCGAACTGCCGACGCGGCACGATGGGGTTCATAAAAAAACTACCCGCATTGCCCAGCACCTTCGGGTCGGGCAACTTGCTTTGACGGATGTCTATAATCACGCGGCGCAAAGTTTCCAGATTCAGCACCGGATATTTCTCCAGCTCCTGCCGGATAGTACCGTAATCCAATGTATAATGTTCCCGTTTACTCAAGCAGAAGTTCACGTAAGTCACAAACACGGCCTTCATCTCCGGTTGCTTAAACAAGCTCTTTCTGTAGGAGTAGCCGCATTCATCCACCCCGTAGATACGCTTCTCCCTTGCCATATTTATGGTTTCCACGGATGTTATCAGGTCCTTTACTTCCACACCATAAGCACCGATATTCTGTACTGCACTTGCCCCGACCTCACCCGGTATCAGCGAAAGGTTCTCGGCACCATACCAATGTCGTTTCACACACCAAGCCACAAAATCGTCCCATACCACACCAGCACCCACACGCACCCACACGTGCTCCTCATCCTCTGACGTCACCTCCAGGCCACCGATACGTGAATGCAGCACCGTGCCTTCATAATCCTTGATAAAGAGCAGGTTGCTCCCTCCACCGATATGCAGCCAGGGCGCAACGACCTGTCCTGCCGCAATCAGCTCCCGCAGTTCATCCTCCGAACCGTATTCCAGAAATCTTGCAGCAGTAACGTCAATTCCAAATGTATTGGGTATCTTCCTCAAACCTTTCCTCCTTTATTTTAAATGCTCGTGTCTTCATATTTGTACAGCTCCCATCCCTTACTGCGTTTGCGGAAATAGAAGATATTGGAGTATCCGTTGCCTATGCCATTTACCTTCAGTATTTTGGTATCCGACAAGTCCTCATTCTTCTGTCCGTAATTGATATTAGACAATCTGTCGGTAGGCATTACCGGACGAAAGGCATACCACTGGTCCACATCCAAAGTAGTTTCCAGAATAGAAAACTCGTCATCAGGGTCTATGGTGATGAATTGTAGCGGATGCCTGATATGCTTGCTCTGATAGACACTGTCCGTCACAAAACGGGTATAGAATTCCACGAAGTCCTCATTTTCACCTTTCTCCATCTCGCGCAGGTTAATGGCCTCGAGCATCCACATTCCCCGCTTCCGCTCAAAATAATAACGCTTCACCATACGCGTTTTCAAGAAAATCCACTCCACTTGCACCGATGTCAGCGTAGTATCGCCCACCATGTCCATATCCTCTTCCTTATCAAAAAGCAAGGTGTAATAGTTCTGCTTGGTAAACAGATAATCATGCTTCCAAAACTCTTCCTCTATCTTTGACGGCGTGTCACGATTGTAATAGGGCAAAGGAAATACCGTCCTCTGCCTTTGCAGGGCATCATCCGAAGCATAATTGAAGATAAAATCATCAAACAGCTCGTCTGCCTCCATCGGCTTCGGTTCTTCCTTCACTTCTGCTTCCAGCAGCGTATCGGCCTTGTGACCGGCCGAATCCACCATTTCCGTAATGGTAGCAAAGGGATCCATTTTCGCCTTTTTGTTTCCACACGAAATCAAAAAGGCGAGTAACAAAAATCCCAATAAAAGTTTTTTCATTCTTTACGGACCGCTTACGGTCACTTGTTTAATTTAGCCCTTAATTTCTCAAGCATGTCTACGGTCATGGACTCCAGGTCGTACTGCGGCATCCAGTCCCATTCCTCGCGTGCACAAGAGTCATCCAGAGAGTCGGGCCAGCTGTCGGCAATGGCCTGCTTCAGCGGATCAATCTCGTATGCCATCTCAAAATCAGGCATATGCTTCTTAATTTCCTGATAAATCTGTTCTGGGTCAAAACTCATGGAGGCGATGTTGAAGGCGTTGCGGTGCTTCAGCCTTGCCGGTGCCGCTTCCATCAGCGAGATGGCCGCGTTCAGTGCGTCGGGCATATACATCATATCCATATACGTGCCGGCCTTCACCGGACATACGAATTTTTCTCCCTTCACGGCAGAGTAGAAGATATCCACCGCATAGTCCGTAGTGCCGCCACCCGGAGGGGTCACGTTCGAAATGATTCCCGGAAAACGTACCGAGCGTGTATCCACACCATATTTTGTATAGTAATAGTCACTCAACAATTCAGTCGTCACTTTTGTCACGCCATACATGGTACGCGGACGCTGGATAGTGTCCTGCGGTGTCTTTACATGAGGCGTGGCTTCGCCGAACGAGCCGATGGAACTCGGGGTAAACACGGCACAATTGTACTCGCGCGCCACTTCCAGCACATTCCACAACCCGTCGATACCGATTTTCCAAGCCATGGCCGGACGGCTTTCGGCAACTACCGAGAGCAAGGCGGCCAGATTGTAGATAGTATCAATCTTGAACTGACGCGCCACCACCTCGATGGACTGACGGTCTGTCACGTCGGCAATGGCCGAAGGGCCGGATGCTTTCAATTCTCCCTTGGGCATAGCACTCGGAATGTATCCTGCCACAACATGGTCATCGCCATAACGTTTGCGCAACTCCAGCGTGAGTTCCGACCCAATCTGTCCGGTAGCTCCAATTACCAAAATATTCTTCATACGAGTTATTTATAAGGTTTCGTTATTATATATGGTGCAAATATACATACTTTTTTTTCATATTTCTGCCATATTGATATTGTTTATTCCAAGAAAAATGATGTTCTTTGTGGGAAATGTAATGACAACGTATTACCTAAAAAATAAAATGCTATGTACGGTAAAATGAAAGACCATCTCAGCAAGACACTTGCTGAAATAAAAGAAGCCGGACTCTACAAGGAAGAGCGACTGATTGAGAGTGCACAACAAGCTGCCATCAGCGTAAAAGGCAAAGAGGTGCTGAACTTCTGTGCCAACAATTACCTGGGACTGTCCAACCACCCGCGGCTGATTGCCGCCGCCCAGCAGATTATGGAACGCCGCGGATACGGCATGTCGTCCGTACGCTTCATCTGCGGAACGCAGGACATCCACAAGGAGCTGGAAGCAGCCATCTCCGACTACTTCAAGACTGAAGACACCATTCTCTACGCCGCTTGTTTCGACGCCAATGGCGGTGTGTTCGAGCCCCTCTTCACCGAGGAAGACGCCATCATCTCGGACTCCCTAAACCATGCTTCCATCATTGACGGCGTACGCCTCTGCAAAGCCAAACGCTATCGCTACGCCAATGCCGACATGGCCGACCTGGAAAGATGCCTGCAGGAAGCCCAGGCACAGCGTTTCCGTATCGTGGTTACAGACGGGGTATTTTCCATGGACGGCAACGTTGCCCCGATGGACCGGATTTGCGACCTTGCCGAGAAATACGACGCGCTGGTCATGGTGGACGAATCACACTCCGCCGGCGTGGTAGGCCCTACGGGACACGGCGTAAGCGAACAATACGGCACCTACGGACGCGTGGACATCTATACCGGAACCTTGGGCAAAGCCTTTGGCGGCGCTTTGGGAGGATTCACTACCGGACGCAAGGAAATCATCGACCTGCTGCGCCAACGCAGCCGTCCGTACCTCTTCTCCAACTCATTGGCTCCGGGCATCATCGGCGCCAGCCTCGAGGTATTCAAGATGCTCAAAGAGAGCAATGCCCTGCATGACAAACTGCTGGAAAACGTAAACTACTTCCGCAACAAGATGACCGCCGCCGGTTTCGACATCAAGCCGACACAAAGCGCCATCTGCGCCGTCATGCTGTATGATGCCAAACTCTCCCAGATTTATGCCGCCCGCATGCAGGAAGAAGGCATCTACGTCACCGGTTTCTACTACCCCGTAGTGCCCAAAGACCAGGCACGCATCCGCGTACAAATCTCTGCCGGACACGAAAAGGAGCATCTGGACAAATGTATCGCTGCATTTATTAAGGTGGGGAAAGAGCTGGGAGTGCTGAAATGAGTGATGAGTTATGAGTTATAAGTTATTTGCTTGTGCTTTCCCTTGCGGATATAAGCCCTTCATCAACAAATAACTCACAACTTATAACTCATAACTAAAAAAAAATCCCGCGACTAAAATTAGCCGCGGGATTTTTTTAGTTTCTCTCTTATCTGCGTTCTCCCAGTTTTGAGTCAACGAAGAAGATTCCGGCATCACCGGCTTTCTTTATCATATCTACAATGCCGTCGGCAGTAGCTTCTTCTTCTACCTGCTCGCGCACGAATCCCCAAAGGAAGTCTTGTGTAGCCTTATCTTTTTCGGCAGAGGCAACATCTACCAATTCATCAATCATTTTGGAAACACGGCGTTCGTGCTGGGCTACCTGCTCGAACACTTCCAGTGGAGTACCGAAGTCATTGGGAACAACATCAATCTTGTCCAGTTTGGCCTTACCGCCACGCTTGATGATATAAGAAGCCATTTCGCAAGCATGAGCTTTTTCTTCAGAAGCCTGCTTCTTCAACCAGGAAGCCATGCCGTTATAACCTTCTTTCTCCATATAGAAAGACATTGCCAGATAAAGGTTGGAAGACCACATCTCAGCCGTAATCTGCTCATTAATTGCATTCTGTAATTTTTCTGTAATCATAATCGTATTTATTTAAATTGAAATCATTACAAAAGTAACAAGAAACCTTAAAAGTTGTTCACGCAATAACATTTTTTATATAAAAACAGAAGCCTTGGTATAATAAATGCTTCGCCATTCATGCAACGCATCTCCAGCCTCTCTATACCAGCTCGTCCGACGTATATCCTTGAGGCAGCTCACGGCAGTTATAGCCCGAAGCCATAATTTCGCCATAAGCCCCTGCCGAACGGAGGGCGATAAGGTCGCCACGCTTCACCCCATTCAAATCAATAGCCTTACCGAATACATCAGAAGACTCGCAGATGGGCCCTACGACATCATAAGCCTGAACCGGCGCATCCGAAGTGATATTCTCTATCTTATGGAACGCTTGGTAGAGTGCCGGACGAATCAAATCCGTCATGCCGGCATCCAGAATGGCAAACTGCTTGTTGGTGCCCTGCTTCACATAAAGCACCTGCGAAATCAATGAACCGCATTGTCCCACTACCGCACGTCCCAGCTCGAAGTGGAGCGTCTGGTGGGGACGGAGTTTCAGATGGCTGTTGTAAGTCTCGAAGTAGCTTTTGAAGTCGGGTATCGGCTGACGGTTGGGGTGACCGTAGTCAATGCCGAGTCCGCCCCCCACATTGACGTGCTCGATGCGGATATGGCGAGCTTCCAGCTTATCCTGCAATTCGTTGACGCGGTTACACAAAGCCACGAAATCGCCCATATCCAATATTTGGGAACCGATGTGGAAATGCAGTCCGATGAATCTCAGGTTCTTCATATTCTGCGCAATGTCTATCACATGGTCCATATCCTGCATGCTGATACCAAACTTGTTTTCGGCCAGCCCAGTGGTAATATTGGCATGGGTATGGGCACCTACATTGGGATTGATACGGAAAGCCACATTGGCCACCTTACCTTTAGCGGCAGCCAGCTCGTTGATAATCTCCAGCTCGGGGACAGACTCCACATTAAAGCAGAAAATGTCATAATCCAGCCCCAGATTGATTTCCCAATCAGCCTTGCCCACCCCTGCAAAAACAATCTTGCCAGTGGGAAAACCTGCCTTGATGGCTGCACGGATTTCACCGCCACTTACACAGTCGGCACCCAAGCCGTTCTCGCGGATAATGGCAAGCACCTTGGGATTGGCATTGGCCTTCACAGCATAATGCACCGAATAGTTGCCATATCGGGCAGCTTCCGTACGGATGCACGAAAGTGTGTCGCGCAAGACCTTTGTGTCGTAGTAATAGAAGGGAGTACGCAATTCGCGGAATTTATGGATAGGGAATGTTCCTTTCATATAATAATCGTAATCTTTGTTTAGTTTAAAAAAAGGAAGATGAAAGAGGTGTCTACAAATAATTTTTCAGACGCAGATGACGCAGATGACGCAGATTACACAAATAGGAAGCAAAAAGAATCTGCGTCATCTGTGTAATCTGCGTCTGAAAAATATCAAGAGTTATTCCTCATTGAACAGCGCATCACTGAGTGACTGCAACGCTGCCTTCTTGTCGCACTCGCGGATGAGGAAAGAAATATTATAGTTGCTACCACCGAAAGAAATCATACGTACCGGTATGTCGCGCATGGCATCCAATGCCTTGGCTTCGAAACCGACGTTTTCCCATTCGAGGTCGCCCACCACGCAGATGATGCACATGTCCTTGTCCACCGTCACTGTGCCATACTTCTTCAAGTCATCCAGAATTTCATTGAGATGCTTCACATTATCGATAGATACGGACACACCCACTTCTGAAGTACAAATCATATCGATGGAAGTCTGGTAGCTCTCGAATATCTCGAAAACCTTACGCAAGAATCCGTGAGCAAGCAACATGCGGCTGGATTTTATCTTGATGGCCGTAATGTTGTCCTTGGCAGCCACCGCCTTAATCTTACCCTTCTCCGTATCATTGGAAATCAGCGTACCCGGAGCAGTGGGGTCCATCGTATTGAGTAGACGGACGGGGATATTAGCATACTTGGCAGGCTGGATGCAGGTAGGGTGCAGAATCTTGGCACCGAAGTATGCCAGCTCGGCGGCCTCTTCGAAATGCAGATGACGCACCGGCGCAGTCTTGTCCACAATACGGGGGTCGTTGTTGTGCATGCCGTCGATATCCGTCCAAATCTGGATTTCGGAAGCGTTGATGGCAGCACCAATCAGCGAAGCCGTATAGTCGCTTCCGCCACGCTGCAGATTGTCTATCTCGCCGTAGGCGTTGCGGCAGATGTACCCCTGAGTGATATAAATCTCAGCATCCGGATGCAGTTCCAGCTGAACCTGGAGCTTGTCCTTGATATAGACCGGATCGGGCTCGGCATTCTTGTCCGTACGCATGTATTCTAAAGCCGGAAGCAACACAGACTTCACGCCGCATTCCTGCAGATAGTAGTTCATCATGGCGGTGGAAATCAACTCGCCCTGAGCCAACACCACTTTCTCCTCAAACAGAGTGAAGAGGTCTTTGGTATAAGAACGGATATAGTCAAAATGTGATTTGATGAGTTCCAGGCCTTTCTGTTTATACTCCGGAGTAGCAAAGAGTTCATCAATGTGCTGGCGATATTTACTTTCCAGCTTGTTGATAATCTCGTTGGCACCTTCCGGATTCTTCTTGTACAGATAGTCCGAAATCTCAACCAATGTGTTTGTGGTACCCGACATGGCAGAGAGAACCACAATCTTACGTTCACCATCGGTAATCAATTTGGCCACTTCCTTCATTCGCTGAGCCGAACCTACTGAAGTACCTCCAAACTTTAAAACTTTCATTTTCGTTCCTGTATTAATTAGTTTATAGTTACAAGCTACGAGCTACAAGTAGGCAGCTGCGGAGCTTTATCGTTAATTTCTGTTCTTTATAAGAATCAGTAGTTAGAGATAACTACTTAACTACTAATCATTGGTTATTGCAGGGGCGTATTCTGCTGTAACATCAGTCATCAGATGGTCTGCGCACCGGTACACCTTGCCGGGACACTCTCGCAGCAGCTGCAGGTTGTGCGTGGTCATCACCACCAGTGCGCCGGCTTCACTGATGCCGTGCAGAAGTTCTGCAATGGCATGTCCGGTTTCCGAATCCAGGTTTCCGGTAGGCTCATCCGCAAGGATTATCTCCGGAGAGTTGAGCACTGCACGCGCAATCACAATGCGCTGTTGCTCACCACCCGACAGTTCATTAGGCAGCTTATATCCTTTGTTGCTCATCCCCACCAGGTTCAACACCTCTTCTATTTTGTCCTTAATCTCCCCTTTGCTCTTCCAACCGGTAGCACGGAGAACAAATTCAAGGTTGTCGTACACCGTACGGTCTGTCAGCAACTGGAAGTCCTGGAATACGATTCCCAGCTTGCGGCGCAACTGCGGGATGTGCTTACGCTTAATATGGAGCATGTCATACCCCAATACTTCAGCCTCGCCCGATGCAATATCCAGTTCGCCATAGAAAGTCTTGAGCAGGCTCGTCTTGCCGGAGCCCACTTTACCTACCAGGTACACGAACTCCCCTTTGTGAAGTTCCAAATTCACATCGTTCAGTACGCACAACTCCTGCTGGTGTATCTCTACGTCCGTATATCTTATCAGCGCCTCGCCCACCCCCATTTTAATTATTAATTTTTAATTACTTAATGTTTCTTCCACGTCGCACTGTGACGTTCCTCCAATTCACGCGCAAGGTCTTCAATGCGGTATCCTTTGGATGTGAGCAGCACGATGAGGTGATACAACAAATCAGCTCCTTCATAAATCAGGCGTTCGTCCGTACCGTTGCAAGCCTCAATGACGGTTTCCACAGCCTCTTCGCCTACCTTCTGTGCCATTTTGTTGATACCGGACTGGAAAAGACTGGTCGTATAGGAACCTTCGGGCATTTCATCATAACGCTTACAGATGAAATCCTGAAGAAGCTTTAGAAACATAACCGGCTGTTCGTTCTTCTCACCCCAGCAAGTATCTGTACCGGTATGGCAAACCGGGCCTACGGGATGTACCTGCACCAGTAACGTATCCCGGTCACAGTCTTCCTTCATGGAAACCACATTCAGGAAGTTGCCACTCTCCTCGCCTTTCGTCCAAAGACGGTTCTTGGTACGGCTGAAGAAAGTCACCTTTCCTGTTTCCACCGTCTTGTCATAAGCCTCCTTGTTCATGAAACCAAGCATCAGCACCTTAGCGGTATCTGCATCTTGTATAATCGCCGGAACGAGTCCGTTCATCTTGTCAAAATCCATTCTATTTACGATTTAGCTATTTACTATTTACGATTGATATTACTTTAAGTGACTGGAGACTTATGATTTGCTTGAGTAATCCCAATCGTAAATCGTAAATCGTCCAATCGTAAACTCACCTTCATCTTCTCATCGCAATTCCTTGGGCACAAAGATACGATTTTAATTCGGGAATTTTGATTTCTCCGAAATGAAAAACACTGGCTGCCAAGGCAGCATCTGCTTTTCCCTGCAAAAAGACGTCACGAAAATGCTCTTTGGCACCTGCCCCTCCCGATGCAATGATGGGGATGGACAATCCGTCGGCAAGGCTGGAAAGCGCTTCATTGGCATAACCGGTCTTGACACCGTCGTGATTCATGCTGGTGAACAATATCTCGCCCGCGCCACGTTCCTGGGCTTCTTTTGTCCACGCAAACAGTTCCTTATCCGTTTCCACACGGCCACCGTTCAAGTAGCACCACCATCCCTTCTCTGTCTGTTTGGCATCAACGGCCAGTACGCAAACCTGAGAACCGAAGTTCTTCGCAATCTCGTCTATCAATCCGGGACGGCGGATAGCAGAGGAATTGATGGAGATTTTATCGGCACCTGCATGCAGTAGCCTATCCACGTCACCCAGTTCATGAATGCCTCCACCTACTGTAAAAGGAATGCTGATATTCGCAGCTATACGTTTCACCAATTCAGTGAAAGTCTTACGGCCTTCAAAACTAGCTGTGATGTCGAGAAAAACCAGTTCGTCGGCACCCTGCTCACTATAAGCACGCGCCAGTTCTACCGGGTCGCCCGCCTGGCGGAGGTTCACGAAATTGGTACCTTTCACGGTCTGCCCATCTTTAATGTCGAGGCAAGGAATGATTCTTTTTGCTAACACGGCGGTTTGAGTTATAAGTTATAAGTGATTAATTTTCAACTTTCAACTAACAAAGTTTTCCAACTCTTTGAAGGTGATGCGGCCTTCGTACAGAGCCTTACCGAAAATAACGGCAGGTATGCCGACAACTTCCAAATGGCGTATATCATCGGCACAGCTTACGCCTCCACTGGCTATCAGATAGAGTTCAGGATGGTGCTCCAGTATCTCCTTATACAACGCTATCGATGGTCCTTGCAGCATTCCGTCACAACTGATATCAGTACAGATAACCTTACGGACCCCCTTCTCTACATAGTCTTTCAAGAACGGAAACAGTTCGCAGCCACTCTCATCCTTCCAACCATTGACGGCTATTTTATGCTCTTTCACATCAGCACCAAGAATAATCTTCTCGGAGCCATACATTTGAAGCCACTTACAGAACAATTCGGGATTCTTCACAGCAATGCTGCCGCCGGTCACCATCTGCGCACCGTTCTCAAAAGCTATCACCAAATCTTCATCACTCTTCACCCCACCTCCAAAATCAATAATAAGAGACGTACGCACAGCTATCTGTTCCAACGTGCGGTAGTTTACCACATGATGGGAAGCCGCACCGTCCAAATCGACCACATGAAGTCTACGGATACCATGAGCCTCCAGCTCCAGGGCCACTTCCACAGGATTTTCGTTGTACACCTTCTTGCTGTCATAATCGCCTTGGGAAAGGCGTACACATTTTCCGTCAATAATGTCAATAGCAGGAATCAGTTCTATCATTTTATTTACGATTTGACGATTTACAGTTCCAGGAAATTCCGCAAAATACGCTCTCCCACACTTCCACTCTTTTCCGGATGGAACTGTGTGGCGTAGTAATTGTCTTTATGCAAAGCGGCACTGAACGGATGAATGTAATCCGTCACGGCTGCCGTACAATCATTGACTGGCACATAGAAACTATGTACGAAATAAACAAACTCTTCTTTAGTAAAGCCTTTAAAAAGTCCGCTATTCGTCCGGGCAATGGTATTCCATCCCATATGAGGTACTTTATCCTCGTGCCTCTGCGAAATGAAACGTTTCACATCAGTATCAAAAATACCCAGGCAATCCACATCCCCCTCTTCAGAGTGGCGGCACATCAACTGCATGCCCAGGCAAATGCCCAATACCGGCTGGCGTAACTCCTTTATCAGCCTATCCATACCACCGGCACGCAAAAAGTCCATAGTGGTTTCCGCCTCTCCCACACCGGGAAAGATAACCTTATCGGCAGCACGTAGCACAGCCTCATCTGCCGTAATCACTGCCTCTACTCCCAGACGCTTCAAAGCATAATCCACCGAACGGATATTGCCTGCATTATATTTGATAACTGCAACTTTCATTTTTTAATTGAGAATTGACAATTGAAAGGTGATAATTGAAAGGTAATGACAGGTTCCCCACCATCAACTATCAATTATCAACTATCAACTAATTAAATATTACCGTTTTATTCTTATATGCCAACACCTTGCGTTCAATATGTTTCTGAACGGCGCGGGAAAGCACAATCTTTTCCAAATCTTTGCCTTTGTTCACCAAATCCTGCACCGTGTCCTTGTGCGTAATGCGCACCACATCCTGCTCTATGATAGGACCGGCATCCAACTCCGTAGTAACATAGTGACTGGTGGCTCCAATAATCTTCACTCCGCGTTCGAATGCTGCATGATAAGGCTTGGCTCCCACAAACGCCGGAAGGAAAGAGTGATGGATGTTGATTATCCGGTTGGGATAAACATTTATCATTTGCTCGGAAACGACCTGCATGTAGCGCGCCAGCACAATGAAAGTGATTTTATGTTTTGCCAGTAACTCCATTTCCTTCTTCTCTTGTTCCTCCTTTGTCTCTTTGGTGATGGGGAAAAGATGGAAAGGAATACCGAAACGTTCGGCCACATGCTGCAAATCGGGATGATTGCTTATGATAAGAGGTATCTCCACATTCCACTCACCAGCGGTGTAACGCGCCAACAAGTCGAACAAGCAATGGGACATCTTTGAAACAAAGATAGCCATACGCGGTTTTGTATCGGAGAAATAGAGACGGAAATTCATCTCATATTTCTGTGCATACAAAGTGGCAAAATAATCCTCAATCTTTTCCTGAGGCACCAGAAAATCTTTCAATTCCCATTCAATACGCATAAAAAAGATATTCTCTACATGGTCTACATACTGATCCAGATAGATAATATTACCCTTGTTCACCGTTATAAAGTCTGTTACTTCTGCCAATATGCCTGGTTTGTCAGGGCAGTGCAGCAACAGTTTGGCTGTTTTCATCATCCTAAAATGTTTTTTATCATTTTTCAAATTACAACATTCTCGTTTTGAGTTCGCAAAAATAACGATTTATTGCAAAACAACGAACTTTTCGAGCAAGAAGTTTAAAAGAAGCTCCGAAATGTTTCGTTTTCTCCAGGAAAGGTTTTCATATCAAGAATAAAACAGTGCATAAACGTATTTCTAAACAGTTGTTAAATTCACTTTTCTCTTATTTTTCCAATCTTCTCAATATGAGGATATAAAGCAAATACAGCACAAAACGCTTGGAAAAAAGTTCGCCATAGCTATTGCAGATATCAAAGAAATGCCTACCTTTGCAACCGCAATCAAGAGAGATAGCAACGAAAGAATGAAATAATGGTGCGTTAGTTCAGTTGGTTAGAATACATGCCTGTCACGCATGGGGTCACGGGTTCGAGTCCCGTACGCACCGCTTAAGGAAAACAAGTGATAAGATAAGCCTCTGAGAATCAACATCTCGGAGGTTTTCTTTTTTCTGATACTCCCCCTCTTACTCCCCCGGTCTTTTATACTCATTTAACCCTCCTACGTTAAAGGCTGTGAAGAATATGTCCCAAAAATCCTTCGTAATGTTTTTCCGGCATGGACTACAGACCTTTCGTTACTATCCAAATTATCTTCCGTTCGCTTTTCTAACATCACTCAAAGACGTTTTAAATACCATTTGAACATAACGTCTGTTTCTTCTCCATTGGAATATACACCATGATACACTTTTATTCCCAAAGTGTTCCCAGAATGTTCCCAGAATCCCAATATTTTGCATTACCGTAAAAAAAATAATTGTATGTAATTTACTGATAAACAATGCTTTGATGTAATAAGCATATGAGTTTGTGGCTGTTCCCAAGTAAATCATCCCTTTATTTCCCATCTTACCTTTGCTATGTCATTAAGACAAAAAGTATGACGAACTAAAATTTTAAAAAGATGGCACAGCAAAAAAATGAAGTACAATCGCTGTTGGAAAAAGCGATGTTCCAAGCAACTGTTGCAGATTTTTGGATGGCCGGCCTGGAGCTGGGAGTAATAAAAACAAATCAAAGGGATGAAGCGTCTCCGAAAGAGGTTTGTTCCGGTATCCCCCAATTTATAATAGGGGTAAAGGGACTTGCTGGATTTTTGGGTACTTCCGTTTCAACAGTCAACCGTTGGAAAGCTTGTGGTCTGCTTGATGATGCAACCCTGCAATGTGGGAAGGTAGTGATCTTTGAACTGCCTAAAGTAATTGAAATCCTACGTGTGAGTGACAAGAAAAACAAGTTTAACGTTAAAAGTTAAAAGTACAATGGAAAAGAGTCTAATTGATGAAGCAGTTTCCACACTGGATCTGCAAGGGTCAAATGTGAAAGAATCCGCTGTAGAGGATAAGGATCTACAGGCAGGTGCATCTGCTGGTGATGCACAACAACCTAATTCAGAAGAGAACAAAGAAGAAGCCCCAGAAGCAGCACCGATAAAACTGACAAAAGGAATGATCTGCACCATATTTGGACTACTTGAAACGGGTTATACTTTCGGGCGTATCAAGATCAATCGTGATATTGATGCGAAACAGGTCAAGAAGAAAATAGCTTCCATTCTGGCCTGCAAAGGTATAATATCTCCATTTCTTGTCGTACCTGCCATTGTTTGCCTAAAAGCGGGACTGGAACTGGAAGACGAAAACGGAAATCCAATCACAGAGGATACCCCGAACCTCGATCTTATCCTTATTGTAATTGACGGGCAGCACCGCATGGAGGCTCTCAGGCAGTTGAACAAGAAACTAAAGAAAGAGGGTAAGACGGAATATGAGGGTTATGTCTATCTTCCTCTTACAAGCGAGTATGACGTTCCCACGTTGTTGAGAGAGGCCAATTCAGCAACGAACCCTTGGGACGGTATGGATTGGGTGACACAACTTCTTGCCACCGCCAAAGAAAAAGGTATATCAACTGAAAAATTGGAGTGGGTAAAGGAGAAAGCCAAAACCGGATCTGATTCCGCTGCATGGTCTTGGGTAAATGGTGGCAAAACCAATTCAAAGACAGTCTGCATCAAGGCTTCAACCAATGATCAAAAACTGGAGGAGCTGGCTGATACTACATCATTTGAAGAAGACAAGAAGCTTTATGAAGCAGCCGCCAAGTCTTTTGAAGGGAATTCAGCCAAGGTTCTCGGTTGGAAAGTATTACCGGAATGGATTTACAAGCAACTGGACTCCCTGATAAAAAGGGATATGAAACGGAGTGAGGCCATGAATCTGTTGGTTGCATTTCTTGGAGGCATAGGAGCTACCAATGCACAGGAAATAAGCCAGATGAAGAAGAGTGCCAATCAGAGCAAGGATAACATGATTATCACCAAGCTGAACGAATTATTTGCTGATTTCAATCTTAAACACTAATCCCGGTTTCCCCATCATGTGAGAGGTGATGGGGATTCCATAAAACAACAAATCATGAAAAATTCTAAAGAAAACAACAATCGGATGAACACTGGTATTGACCTGTCGAGAAGTGCAACAGAGTTATGCTCCAACGCTTTTTATGGAAACAAGACTGTCGAAAAGGTGATACTTCCGGATTATGCGGATACAGTACCGGCAAACATGTTCAAGGGATGTATAAACCTGAAGGAAGTTACCCTCCCCATAGATCCGGATGTCGGTGAGGCAGCATTTGAAGGATGCATATCGCTGACTGATATTCATATTCCACTTTGTATCGGTAGTATTGCGACAAACGCTTTCAGGGGATGTCGGGAAAATATCAGATTCCATGCCGACTCACCGGCTGTCAACCTAAAAACACTGAAGCAACATATCGAGAAGGAACTGGGACACAGTATCGAACTGTATGATATTTCCGGTAACTTGGTGGAATCAACAGACTGATAGTACCGGAAGAGATTTACTTCCCACAAGACCGTTTTCATCATGGTTTCCAAGGAGGGGTTATGGAATCGGAAACGGTCTGTGGATTTGAAGAGAACAAGCAACAATTTAATCAGAATTCAGTATGGTGAAAAGCTATATTCTTTTCATTACAGGCCCTCCTATGCCTAAATATATTACGGGCGTAGAATGTAATAGGCTTATAAACAAGAAGATAACCAGTTTGAAACTTAAAAACAGTATATGAATAAACTAAAAAAGATACTTAAAGAGATCCTTGATAATATTCCAAAAACGGATTTCAAGGAGATTTATGCCGGTGGATTTTACCGGAGACTGGAAAAGGAAACCGATCCGGATGTGAAGAAACTTTTTCAAGAGAAGATCTATTCCATTCAGATCACTGATGAGAACAAATCCGTCCTTGTTGTCGAGAAAGTGAGGGAAGTAGCTGAACAATTGGGATATGGCCTGGTGATCAATGAGGGAAAAACGTGCTATCTGTATAACAAGATGTTCTGGGAACCGATAAACGAGCTTGACCTGAAACATTTCCTAGGCAAGGCTTTCCAGAAAATGGGAGCCGACAAATATACAGCCAGAAATGTGAGGATAGCGAACAAGGTCCATGAACAGGCCTGCTACTCACTTTACAGGCAGACAGAACGGGATAAGGGTGTAGTTAAAATCAATCTGACTAATACGACCCTTGTGATTGGTCATGATGGAAGCGTGAGGGAACAGGAGCATTCGGCTGATGACTATTTCTTCTATGTCCTTCCTTATGAGTACGCCCCCAAAGCGATGTGTCCCATGTTTCATAAGTTTCTGGATGAAGTATTGCCAGCCAAAGATGTTCAGGAAGTATTGCAGGAGTTTGTCGGTTGCTGTCTCAATCCCTTCATCAAACTGGAAAAGGCATTGTGTTGTGTAGGTTCAGGATTCAATGGCAAGAGCGTGTTCTTCGAGATTGTGATGGCCCTGCTTGGCGAGGATAATGTCTGCTCCTACAACATAAACTCCTTGTGTGATGATAAAGGATACAGCAGGGCAATGATCAGGAACAAGCTTCTGAACTACAGCAGCGACTTCAACGGCAAGATATTCGCCAACGGTATCTTCAAGCAACTGACGAGTGGAGAACCCGTTGAAGCCAGAAGATTATATAAGGAACCGGAGATTTTAAAGGACTATGCAAGGCTCGCTTTCAACTGTAACTCCATGCCTTATAGTAGTGATACGTCTTTCGGATTCAGGAGGAGGTTATTGATTATCCCTTTCGATGTGAAGATAGACAAGAGTAAGGCTGACCCTGATCTGGCTAAAAAATTGAAAAGTGAATTGTCCGGTATTCTCATCTGGGCTATCGAAGGTCTGGGAAGATTTATCAGGAATGGGAAAAAACTCAGCAAGTCCTCCACCCTTGAAAATTTGGAGCAGGCATACAAGGAGGATACGGATACAGTGGTCATGTTCCTGAGTGCCAAGATGTGTGTTCCTGATAATGACAACAAGATAGGTCTGACTCCTCTATTCAACAATTATCGGGAATATTGCAGGGATAATAACCAGAAAGCCGAGACCAGGGAAAACTTCAAGATGAAACTGAAAAACGAGGGTTATGTGGTGGAAGAGGATAACAAGAAAGGTGTGAAGATAGGTATAAACAGTTCTATGATTAGACTTTCCTTACCTTTTGATTAGATTTCTTTCCTTTCCCTGCCTCAAAGGGGGAAATGGAGGGGAAATGGGGGAAAAGGGGATGGAAAAGGGTATTTTTATAACTTTTTTCAATTTCATCCATTCCAAAATCAGTAAAAAAATAGGTTTTAGAGGTTCCGCTTTCCCCTTTTCCCCCTTCTCTCTCTTGAGGACGGGAAGAAGAAAGATAAAATAAAACATTAACAATTAAAATTTAGAAATTATGATTGAAGTAACACTCTTTAAACAGAAACCTTACAGTGAGGAATATACAAATCCTCTGACCGGTATAAAATCGTTCAAAGTCATGGAATATCCTCCCAACCATGTGGATGTTGATCTGGTATTCGACATGATTGAACAGGAAAAACTGAAACCTGAGGTTGATGCCATGAGATCTTTCTATGATACTGACCATTCAAAGTATTCCGAACTTAAGGGAAAGTTACCTATCTGTCTTTTCGCCGGAACATTCGGAAGATTCTGTAATAATGCTCTTATTGCTCCTTCGGGTCTTGTAGTAGTTGATTTCGACAAGATTCCGGTTCAAGAAATGGTTAATGTCTGGAATATGCTGGTTAATGATCCTTATACCTATGCTGCATTCCTTTCTCCTTCCGGTAGAGGTTATAAGGTTATTGTCCGTGTTGCCAATAATATAGATAACACCAGTCATAACGAATACCTTGACGCTTTGAAGGAATATTATAGCTCTCCGTTCTGGGATGACTGTTGTAAAGGAATGTCCAGAGCTTGTTATCTCAGCAGTGACCCTGATCTTTATCAGAACAGGAACAGCAAGGTATGGACTATAAGAAAAAGCACTCCTCAACCAACGAATACAGGTAATCACAATCCTATAAGTCCTAAATACATAGTCTGTTCACCCAGTGAAGCAGCTAAAATCATAAATTTTCTGGAAGGTGGATTCTATAAATACCCGATGACACCAGGTCAAAGACATGATTCAGCCTTCAACAGAGCAAGGGAATTGGCTGAATGGGGATTTTCTGAGAGTGCGGCTTATGTCAATCTGAGAAAATTCATAGAACCGGATTTCCCGGAAGAAGAGTTGAAACGTGAAATAAGAAATGCCTATAAGTGGGTTGATGATAAAGGTAAAATTGGTAGTAAATATAGAAAAATTTAAGATTATGGATTACAAAAAATTATTGGGGGATATAATCAATGCCATTCCCCAACCGACTGCTTCAAACAACAAGAGGGGAACAAATGCTGAAGTATGCTACGAGATACAAAAAGTGGCAATCAAGGTCGGTTATCCTTTTCAAACTTTCAGGGACCAGCGTGTTTATTCTTACACCGGAAAGTACTGGGTCAGTATAGATGATTTTGACCTGAAGATATTTCTCAGGGAAGCTTTGGGGAGAATGACAAATAATATGGTAGAAGCATCACAAAGGGAAGTGGTGGAAGGATTGTTCAAGCAGTTTCCATATACGGTGATGGGATTGGCGGTAGAGCAGGACAAGGAGAAAATCAACTTTCTGAACGGTACGCTTAATCTTAAAACCGGAAGACTGGAACAACATCTGTATTCGGATTATTTCAGGTATGTTCTCCCTTACCCCTATAACCCTAGTGCTATGTGTCAAATGTTCATGAAGTACCTGGACAGAGTATTACCGGACAAGGACGCTCAAAAGGTTCTGGCTGAGTATATAGGCTGGATCTTTACCCCATTGAAACTGGAGAAGTGTCTGTTTCTCTATGGCTCCGGAAAAAATGGGAAATCGGTGTTCGTTGATATTGTCGAGGCTCTTTTAGGCAAGGAGAACATTTCCCATGAGTCTCTATCGGATATGTGTGGAGAGAACGGAGACAGAAGCAGGGCAAATTTATCCGGGAAACTGTTGAATACCTGCTCTGATGTAGCCCCAAACGCTTTCTCGGGGGATATTTTCAAACGTATCGCCAGTGGGGAACCTATCAGCACCAGACAACTATATAAGGATGTGGCAACACTTACCGATTACGCCAAAATGCTTTTTTGTCTGAACGAGCTTCCGAAAACCAACGACAAGTCCAATGGATATTTCAGGAGGTTTCTTATCGTTCCCTTCAAAGTCCAGATTCCTAAATCAGAAGTCGATCCGAAACTGGCTGAGAAGATTGTTTCTACAGAGTTACCCGGAATTATGAACTGGGTGCTTGAAGGTAGAGAACGGTTAATCACTCAATCCGGTTTTACTGAATCTTCCTTATGCCAGAAACAATTGGAGGAATACCGTTATGGCAGTGGAGTACGGAAGAAAATAAAACTGATTCTGCCTGAAGGATTCAAGCTATAAAAGAAAAATAAGGAGACTGAACTTAATTGTCCGGTCTCCTTGTTCTATTTATAGTTAAACAACAATGTCTCCAAAACGGTTTATACTTTTGCTAGTATAATATGACACCATTATTGGAGAAATAAAAATGGAGTCATTTATTATCCCCATATTACAAATTACAATGAACAGCTTAATTGGTAATAAGCTTCCTGATGCAACCTACAATATACTCCACATCCTCATCTGTAACATATGGACCCGAAGGAAGGCATAACCCCTTCCTGAACAAGTCTTCAGAGACACCATTCAAATATGCCGGACAATCTCTATATACCGGTTGTTTATGCATCGGCTTCCATAATGGGCGCGACTCTATTCCAAAAGTATCAAGACCTATACGCATAGCCTCAATATTAGAATTCGGTTCACAGTCTGTATGAAAGGATGGAGCACTATGAGTTACCCCTCCAGCGCCACCGACAGCACCTTGAATAGCAGTCTTGTACGCTTCCTCCTCACCCTTGACACATACAGAAGAATCTATCACAACAGTATTTAGCCAATAATTACTGTCATAACGTTCTGAAGGATTCTCATGCAGTACAATCCCCTCCACATCTTTCAATAATTCCCGGTATAAGGAACAGACATGCTTATGATGAACAATATGCTCATCTGCAACCGTCATCTGTCCCCTTCCAATCCCGGCACAGATATTGCTCATACGATAATTGTAACCAATCCTTTCATGCTGATAATAAGGATAGGATTCCCGTGCTTGTGTAGCATAGAACATTATTTCTTTCTTGGTCTCCATATCAGGGCAGATCAATGCGCCACCACCGCTGGTAGTTATCATCTTGTTGCCATTGAAGGAAAGCACCCCATATCTGCCAAAAGTTCCGAGGACTTGCCCATCAAACTTACTTCCAAAGCCTTCAGCGGCATCCTCTATGACCGGAATATCATATTTGTCTGCCACTTCCATAATACAATCTATCTTGTAAGGCATTCCATATAGAGCTACCGGAACAATTGCTTTGGGTTTCCGACCGGTCTTGTTGATACGATCCCTTATTGCTTGCTCCAAAAGTATCGGGTCCATATTCCATGTATCAATTTCAGAGTCCACAAATATCGGAGTGGCACCGAGGTAAGTCACCGGATGGGAAGAAGCACAAAAGGTAAAGCTCTGTACTATCACCTCGTCACCCGGACCCACTCCACAAGCAAGCAGAGCCAGATGTACCGCTGCTGTACCGGAACTGAGCGCTACCACTTTCTTATCCTCTCCGACAAATTGTTCCAAATCCTGCTCGAAGGCATTCACATTCGGACCTAGTGGAACAACCCAGTTCGTATCGAAGGCTTCTTTGACATATTTCTGTTCAACACCCTTCTCGCTCATGCGGGCAAGACAAAGGTAAATTCGTTTATCCATAATATATATGATTATACTAATAATTCAATTTCCTTACATAATGGGGAATAAAAAGGAATCTACAAATCCTTTCCAAACACTGTATAAATGATAATTTTGATATCATGCCAGAAAGACCTATTATTCAAATATTCTATATTGATTCTCACTTTATCAGGAAACAGCACTTCATCATTATATTTTTGAGGGTCTTCCTGCTCTGCCAACAGTTCCTCTTCGTTCCGATACTTCAAACTGGCAGGACCTGTAATTCCTGGTTTCAGCAGGAGTATTCTTCTAGCATCACCTTCTAGTTTGTCCGCATAACCAGGAACATCAGGGCGTGGACCAACAAAACTCATATCTCCTATCAACACGTTCCACAACTCAGGTAATTCATCTAACTTATACTTTCGCAACTGGATTCCTAAAGGAGTGATACGACTCTCGCCTTTTACTGATACAGAACTTCCAGAATGACTGACTGTCATCGAACGGAATTTGTACATAGTAAACAATTTACCATACTGCCCCACTCTTTTCTGTTTAAAAATAATAGGACCACCAGGCATTTTTACGCGGATTAAAATACCAACAACTAATAAAATAGGGAATAAAAAAATTAGGCCAAATAGGGAGGCTATTCGGTCAAAAAGTGATTTTAGAAACATGAAATAAACTTATATTAGTAGTTATTTCTACTCATTGCTTCCATATTTAAGATGGACTTGACTTTCAAAACTGGAATCAACTTACGAAAAGGATACAACAGCTTCACAACGATACCTACCCACCATTGGTATTTTACCTGTAACCGGCAATAAGCCTTACGAAAATGGAATTTGTCGATCAAGAAAGGCTGGATATTAGAATGTTCAGTAATGGAACGAGCACCATCATTAACATATTTCACTCCAAGTTCTTCCAAATAATAGCGGTTCATCTCATATATAAGGCCATAATAAGGATAAGTGGAGCCTCTCAAATATGCAGGATCAGCTTTCATCGTATTATAATCACAACAATCATCATGGAGCGTATTGATAGCTAATGCAACAGCCTTATGAGTTTCTTTTTCATATACACACCAAAAATCAACATTACCAGCTTTTTCATTCTGCCGTATTCTGGATTCAAAATCTTCCAAAGTAAGTTGAGAAGCTTTTACCCTATAATTCTCAATGGCAGATTGGAATATAGTAAATCCTACTTGAAGCATCTCATTTGCTGATACTCGTTCAACATCATAAGTCTTCAATGATTTTCTTATCTGATTTCTCATTTTTGAAGATAACTCTTCCATTCCAGAAAAAGAATCTTTTATAACAAACCAAAATGAAGTTTCATCCCGGCAATCCCAATCGTATACGTTTCTTAACAAAATCCCCCCCCTATTTAATAATGATACACATTCGTCCTTAGATATATAACTACTACGATGTGGGGGATATTTACTTATCCAACACCCTTTATACAAAATAAAACTATTTTCCATATTTAATCATGAACATACCAACTAAAGAGCCACATCCATATGATAAATGTAAAACCACAAAAGCTTTCATTAAATACCAAAAACATCGTTTTTCTTTCAAAACCAACGACAAGCTTACTAAAGAAATCAATAAACCGTATAACAGCAAAGACAATAAAGAAAGAATTCCTATAGGAAAATAGATACAAGAAAAAATAGAAGGCACTATCAAAGATAGTAAAAACAATAATGGAATAAAATGCCTTATTGACAATGATTTAAATTGTTTGGTATAATATACTGTTAATATATTCCATTTACCATTTCCATAATTATTTTTTGCTAAGCTCATGAATGTTTCACGAGCCAAATAAGTACAATAAGTATCAGGCACAATATAAATATGCCCTCCACCACATACTATACGCTTATTCAGTTCTATATCTTGATTACGGACCAAACGCTCATCATAAAATCCATATTTATCAAAAACATCTCTGCGCCAGCAACCAAAAGGGACAGTATCAACCTCCATCACTTTATCAACCCCTAATCGAAAAGTGGAATTCCCTACGCCAAACTTATTACTTAAAACTTCTTTAATAGCCAACGTTTTGGGATTCTTGTTCAGTACATCTGTTCTGCAAGCTGCTCCTACATTGTCGGCATTTAACCGTTTCAACTCCCTTACCAGCACAGAAAAATAGTTAGAAGGGTATTGTGCATGAGCATCCAAACGCATTATCACATCTCCTTTGGAAGCTTTTATGCCAATATTCATGGCCACAGGTACTATACGCCTTTCATTGTCCAGCAGATGAATAAACGAATAGCGTCTTGAATATTCATTAACCACGTCACGAGTACCATCCTTACTCATACCATCCACAAAAAGCACTTCCAGTTGCTGTTTAGGATAATCTTGAAGCAAAATAGATTGAATACACCCCTCAATATATTTTGCTTCATTGTATATCGGGCAAATAATAGAAAGCATACTTTACAGTCTTCCGTCTATAATTGTTCTATTCAAAATGCCCTTCACATCATACACCACTCCATTCGTATCTTTCAGAAATGAGCGAACATCTTCATATTTAAAAGCATCGTGAGCTACCCCTAAAACAACAGCATCGAACTGTCCTCGCAACTCATCCAAAGAACATTCCGAAAGAGAGATATGGTATTCATGCTTTACTTTTGCAGCATCAGCCCAAGGGTCATACACCGTAATATTACTTGTATATTCTGATAGCGTACTATGAATATCCACAATCTTTGTATTACGAATATCAGGACAATTCTCCTTGAATGTAATACCTAACAATAAAATCTTGGCATCTTTCACCAAGACACCTTTTTTATTCATTAATTTAATCACTTGATTAGCCACATAGTCCCCCATACCATCATTTAAACGACGAGCTGCTGACATAATGCGTGGTAAAACTCCGTATACCTGTGCTTTCTGTATCAGATAATAAGGATCCACACTGATACAATGCCCACCTACCAAACCTGGTTTTAACTTTATAAAATTCCATTTAGAAGAAGCGGCTTCTATCACATCATTTGTATCAATTCCCATTGCATTGAATATTTTTGCCAATTCATTCATAAAGGCAATATTCACATCCCGCTGAGAGTTTTCAATAATTTTAGAGGCTTCCGCAACCTTAATACTCGGAGCCTTGTGCGTACCGTTCACCAAAACCGAATTATATATTCTGTCTATAATGTCTGCAATCTCAGAAGTCGAACCAGAAGTTACTTTTTTAATCTTTTCTACGGTGTGCTCCTTATCCCCAGGATTAATACGTTCCGGAGAATAACCTGCAAAGAAATCAACGTTGAACTTCAAACCTGAAACCTTCTCGACAACCGGTAGGCACTCTTCCTCTGTTACCCCAGGATAGACTGTAGACTCATAAACCACGATGTCCCCTTTTGATATTACTTTTCCAACAGTTTCACTGGCCCTCCATAAAGGTTTCAAATCTGGACGATTATTAATATCCACAGGAGTGGGTACTGCTACGACATAGAAATTACAATCTTTAATATCTTCCAATTTTGTTGTACAGATAAAACCGTGATTTTGAATAGCATCTTGAAGCAATTTATCTGAAACCTCTAATGTTGCATCGTGTCCTGCCATTAAAGCATCTACACGCGATCGGTTCATATCAAAACCTACAGTTTTATACTTTGTCGAGAAAAGGCGAGCCAAAGGAAGCCCTACGTAACCAAGACCGATTACGCAAATTTTAATCTGATTCATGAAATATTCTGCTAAAAGTTAAATTCTTTTTTTTGCAAATTTGGCTGGAATACCTATGTAAATAGCATCCTCACATGCTTCCTGTAAATGTTTTGTCAGTACTGCACCTGCTGCCAATATAGAACGTGCTGGCAATACAGCACCTGGCAACATGACACAATGGGCAGCAATCCAGCAACCATCTTTAATTCTAACTTCTCTCTCTACAGATGTACCGTAACGATATGAGTCATTCTTAAAAGTATGGTTTCCTGTAGTTAGTAAACAATTAGGACCAAACATTACATTATTTCCAATAATGGCTTTTCCATGGGCATATATGATATTCCCCATTGCGAAATAGACATTATTGCCAACCGTAAGCCCTTCAATAGAGTTTAATATTACGTTATGAGCCACTTGAAAATTACTTCCGCATGAGGGCATTCCTAAACCATATAAGAATCCCCGGAATCTCATAATTAACGGAACGTCAGGGAAAAAAAATAATACAGTTTTAACTAGCCAAGAATACAATAGCAACAAACGATGCTTCATACGGTTTTTATCTTATTATATAAAAAATCTAATCTTTTTTTATCCGATTTACCCCAAAAAGCACATAGTATTCTTTTTTGATCTTTATCATCAACATTCAGATTTTCATCTGACGCAATCGTTGATAAAAAATCGGTCATAGAATAAACTTTTTTTCCTGGTGTAAATTCATCATAATCAAAAGCTAAATCATTACTATTTTCTATGAAACGTTCTTTATCAAATGGATATAATAAGATGCCTTTATTCAATAGTAAGAAATCATAATATATAGACGAGTAATCTGTTATAAGGATATCAACAAAAGGAAGAAGAGGATAAATATCTAATTTTTTATTCAAAAAATAGATATTAGAATACTCCTTTTCATCCATATTCTGCAAAATTCTTACCGCGGGATGAAGTTTCAATATAAATAATCTATTCCGTTTTACTAAAATCTCATTTAGCTTTTCAAAATCAAAATTAGCTTCACATATAAAATCATCGCTCAAATTACCTCGCCAAGTTGGCATATAAAGATATACTTTACCATAATTAGATAGCTTATCAATCATTTCCTTCATTGGCTTAGGCTCATATTTGTCGATAAATGAAAGAACTTCGTTCTGAGATTTACACATGTAATAGCAACGGGGATATATTGCATCAAAAACAACTTTATCATCCAAAGAAAACATCTGTTTAAAATGCCTGTCCATCATGTCAGAGGTAGACAAGAATAGAGCATTCCTTTCATACATGTATGGAAGAAGTATTTTTATTAAATAACCGCTATTTTTTTCCGAAGCAAAATTATTATCCTTTTTACCTCCATTTCCTCCTTTAATACCAACACCATGCCATAAGTTGATCTTACGTACATTACCAGAAGTAAAAAAGTTTATATCATTAGAATGATATGTAAAAACATAAACATGAGCCGTTAACGAGTGATATAATCCTTTTATTGAATACTTTTGATATGCCTCAAATCCCATCTTATCAATTCTTTCTACATCGGCCTTAGATGATGTTATCCAGATAGGACGAATCTCATCATTTTGTTCATTGGTATATATAAATAGATATTTAGCGTTATCTGCAAATCCCACATTAGTGCCAAACAACCATTTATTTTTATCACGAACACACAAAAAGGAAAAAAGATACAAGGGATATCCAAATACAACTTCTAGCAATCGACTTAAAAGATATCGTTTGCTACGCATTTTCAAAAATATTCTTAGCAATTCTAAGGGCTTCATTTTATATTGATTTTAGCTTTACATCTATTACTTGTCCTGTTAAATCTGAGACTAAGAGTTTAGCGGTTACTACTGCCACATCCATTGATTTCAATAAAGTATCCTCAGGCTCTATTCCAAAGTTTTTGGTACGCATAGGCGTCTTTGTACGTTCCGGATTTACACAATTCACACGAACGCCCAAGCTTCCCCATTCTTCAGCCAAAGCCTGTACAAAATTTACAGTAGCGCACTTCGTAGATGAATATATACTATAATTCATACGACCACGTGTATAAGAACTGGAAGTATAGAATACTAATTGTCCACGACTCTTTTCAAGATAAGAGTATGCCTCTTTAGCCACATGCACCATTCCCTTATAATTGACATCTATAGCTTCCTCTATCTGTTCATACTTCATATGAGACAACGGATCTTTATAAAGAATGGATGCAGTATCGACAACATAGTCTATCCTATTCGTTTCTTTGGCGACTGAAGAGAAAGCAGAACGCACACTATCCAGATTTCTGATATCTACATGATTCATACTTCTACTGAAGCCATATACAATAGCTCCACAATTCCGACACAAATTCATCAAGTCAAGACCTATACCAGATGATGCACCAAAAAGGATAATTACCTTCCCTACCAATTTTTCTTTTTCATCATCAGTCAATACATATTCCTGAAAGTTAGTCATTCGCAATTGAAACAGTTTTTCTATCAAGTAGAAATCCTCTTTATAAGTCAATTTCATATTGCTATCCTCCCCTTCTACCACATATATTTTTGTTTCAGGAAGATATTTCAATACTACACCACAATCATCTGTTGTGATGAAGTCTGTATCTCTTAATGCCTTCTCATAAGCGCTTTTTATGATATTCAGACGAAACCCTTGAGGAGTTTGCCCTCTTCTCAACATCCTACGGGGAGGTATACCCATTATTGTATTATCACTGTCAACCTGTATAATTGTATCAGCCGAAGGAATTGCAACATCTACTGCTTCATAATTCTGTAAAGCAGCTATTACCCGGTCTATTATTTGAGAGCTTATCAAAGGACGAACTGCATCATGAAATATCAAATTACACTCTTCCTCATTTTCATAAGCTTTAATGGCAGATAAAGAAGAGCAATGTCTTTCCGCACCACTAACCAATATCTTCTTCACTTTAGAAAATTTATTTTTTATAACATACTCTCCTATTTTAGGATGATATGCTTCATTAGCGACAATGGCTATCTCATCAATATAATTATGATGCTGAAATGTCGATATTGTGTGTTCAATTACAGTGAGTCCTGCAACCTTCAGAAATTGTTTGGGGATCCCTGCGTTCAAACGGCTACCAATACCACCTGCTAAAATTATGGCTACATTTTTCATTAAAGCAACATTTAAAAATTGTAATTCGGGAAAATTATTTTTGAAATCTTTCGTACCACATAAAAACTGAGCAAATTCCATTTTATTAGTATAGCTGCTATTCGCAAATTAGGACTAGAGGCCAAATGAGCAGTAGTTTGAAGATATTGTTGAAATATAGGATGCGATCTTATTTTTTTACAATTTCGCCAACCAGTACTATCCCAAAATGCAATTTTAGGATATTTAAAAAATGTTGCATTAGCACACCATTTAAATGTGTATATTTGCCAAATATTAGTTTCAAGAATATCCTCATGTTTCGTATCTATAAGTATCTTTTGTATATATTCCAATGTTTTAAGTACATCTGTATCATGGGGTGAAATTTTATTAGTAATACTTTCCGTATTATTTCTTCTATAAAAATATAGAATGTCTGGAATTGAAATAATTTGTTTTGCGCATACAAAAGAATGCACTGTAAATGAAAAATCTTCATAAAGAATCTGAGGAATGAACCTGATTCTATTTCGTTGCAAAAAACTGTATGAGAAAGCCTTTTGCCAAACAGCAGCTACTAGTTTCTTTTCGTTCATTGCTATCTTTAAGAACTCATCCCCAACCATCGAATTTTCCAAACTTAAATATAAATCATCTACCGTTTTAGCTGTATCGCTATAAAATACAGTTCTTGAGAAAGTTATTATATCCAATTGAGGATGGTGTACTATAGTTTCTGCAATTCTCTGAGCCATATTGAGTGATACATAATCATCTGAATCAACAAATAAGACATATTCACCTCTAACATTTTCAAGTCCGGTGTTCCGCGCCATTGAAAGTCCTTGATTTTTTTGATTTAAAATCCGTATCCGCTCATCTATAGAAGCATATTCCTTCAATATTTGGAATGAAGAATCTGTAGAACCATCATTTACAGCTATAATTTCTATATTTTGATACGTTTGATTAATCAAAGAATCTAAGCACTGCCTTAAATATTTTTCCACATTATAAACTGGTACTATAAATGAAATCTTCATCTTACTTATTTTCTTTTTTTAAATGTATATCTCTCATCTGAATATAATATATATTCTCTCGATTGGGATGCCGTTTACTTGTCAAAATAGATTCATAAGGTATATATAAATTATAAAAACGTGTATGAGCAGCATATTCACTTGTATTTATTGTCTCATGTTGAATCTTTAACATTAATAGCAACATACCTGAACAAAGTATCTGCAAACATGAAACTTGCCTTATTTTCCACAATTTCAAAGATTCTAGATAAACATTGACCAATCCTAATATTTCAAAAATTATAAAATAGTTAGCGAGACGATAAATCCCCGCTATAAATGGAGTGAGCGAATAAATAAGTATGTTCATTTTTAAAAATGGAACAAATTGCGGATTCAAACATTTATTTCTCTTCCCAACAATTAGAATCAACCACAAAGCAATAATATGAATATAATTTAGTATGGCTCCTTTGGGATCCATTGGACCGCCACTAATATAACCATAGAGTTTTAACGCAACTTTTAATGGCAAATAGAGTAAGATAGTAGGTGTAGTCATTATATAGACAAATAAAAAAATCATGAATGCAAATATCAAAAACAAACACTTTGTTCCTTTCTGCAAAACAGAGTATAACAATGGGAATGGAAATAAAAAAATGGCAGATGTATGAATTAAATAAGCTATTATTGCAAATAAATAATAAACCAAATAATTCTTTTTTTCTATATATTTAATCGACAATAAAAAAGTACAAACGCTCATCGACTCACGCATAATTTCCATATTGAAATAGAAATACATCAGTATAAAATAGAGACATATTGATGAAAATTTGTATAATGTTCGTGTGGCAATAAAATAGAAAAAGATTATATTTACAATACTTGCTTGTACAAATTGGAATATGGCAAAATCAGGATGTAATAATTTAGAAAAAGCTACAATTACATAAAATAAGGGTTCGTATTTCAATTCAGAAAAATCTGTATGCGGAAATTCAGAAAACGTAGGAAATGAGCTGTAATCATCAAAATAAGATAGTGTATCCCCTCCTACTCGGTACCTAAGTCCTGCAATTAAAATCAACAAAGTACACATCAGTATATAATGTAATCGTGCATACTTTTTTGCCCTTTTAACATCATAGATATAGGCACATAACAAAAAATAGAAGAAAGTAAACGAATAGATAAGCATTGTAATAATTATAGGAAATATTTAATCCACTCATCAATTGAATATTGAGATAAGATATTTAAGTCATAAGATGATGTCTCACTTTGCATAAAGTTTTCTAATTGTTTTAATGAAGGCATTATATCACTCAATATCATTATGTTTTTACTATTGTAGAAATCTAAATGTTCTACATTCTTATTATTGGTCAATAACTTTTTCCCAGCAAAAGCTGCTTCCAAAACACGTAATGTAATTCCTGTTTGATCACTTTTAGTTATGTCAACAATTACTCGAGATTGAGTTATCAAATCAAGAATCGTCAAATAAGAAATTGATTTTGACAAAAACTCCAAATGTCCATTAGAAGAATAAAGGGTGTCTTTATCAGCTAATAATAAGAACTTTATTCTATATCCACCTTGAATAAGAGTTTGGGCCAACCGCTCAAGAAAAAGACTTCTTCCTTTATCTTTTCCTATAAAAAAGAAGTCATAACATTCTATTATATTGTTTTTGGGTATATTCCGAAAAACTTGCTTTAATAACGTAATATTATATTGCATAGCATCTTGTGGATCAAACGTATACAACTTTATGCCGTTTTTTCTATAATACTCTATATCTTTTCTTTGAGACTTTGTGATTGTATTCCATACCCATAAATAATTTTGTGATGAGTCTACTATTTGAGTAATATATTTAATATCAACACATTGCATAAAATCCCACAACAATATTTTATCATCTTTCTTTATTTTATGAAAGATTGAGATATTATCACGAGAAAAACGAGACGTTGGAGAAATATTGATAGTGAAGAATCTTTCAATCCAATATATCATCCTCATATAGAAAGACATTTGCAGAACTGGTACTTTCACTAAAGTTACATCTAAATTCTTTATTAATCTTTCCAATATGTAATTGGAAACAGAATAATCTCTATATATAATATACAACATATGAATTATCTCTATTCACAAAAAATACAATAATCAAATTTTAAATAAACTTATTAGAACCGTACCATTTTGGTTATAATAGAGAAGTATATAGATCTAATTACAAAGTTTTCCTTAAATAAAAAACAAAGCATAAGCCATATAAGATCCCATAAGACAATATTGCAAGGCACATTTCTTGCAAAGACAAAACAGTCCCCAATACAATTACCAATAGTATATAAATAAATGTACAGATTACAATGATTTTAAAAAGATAATGTAACAACCATTTTAATGAATAAATGGAACGTAAATAATATAGTAACAATATATGTACTACCATTTCGGTTATCAATAAACTGACAGCAGCTCCTTTAGCTCCATATTGTGGCATCAACAAAAGGTTGAGAATTAAACTAACCAACGCCCCTATAGCAACACAGTTTAAGAAAATCTTCATTTTATTTAAACTCACATAGATTACATAGAGACTGAGACCAGATGTAATCAAAGTGGGTGCAACAATTTTCATAACTACATCCGCGCCATCAAATGCTTCAGAAAAAAATATGTTACACAATGGCAATGCTATCAACTCTAATATAAAAAAAGCAGGAATACTAACTAACAATGAATATCTAAACAAATCCTTAGTTTTATTCTGATATTCCTGTTTTGACTGATTATGATATAAATAAGCCAACCGTGGCATCATTACAGTTCCCAAAATTCCTATAAAAGTAATGCCAATACGTACTAATCTATTGGGATAATCATAAATTGCAACTTCATCTATACTTGACAGATACCCCAACATTACTTTATTTAAAGAGAGGTACAAGGAAGTAAAAACACTCGGAACAAAAACGAATATAGCAGGCTTAAATATGTTTTTCAAGGAAAGAGTCAATGATGAAAATTGAGGCACAATTTCCAATTTATCTAACTCAAACCAAAAAACGACATTACTAATTAATAAAACCCCTTGCTGAATGATGATAAATAAAGATAAATCTTCCTGCTGTTTTACAAAAAGAAAAACAAGTAAAGTACCTACTACTTTAATTATTAAGTTCCGAACAGCTATTAAATCAAATCTTTCCATACCAGTATACGCCCATGAAAGATCTGTCATAGAGGTAAGAATGATGATATTAAACAAGAAATATATATAATCACCTTGAAAAATCACCCAACCATTATATAAAAGAATAGCTATTATATTAAAAAAGAACTGATAAGTAACACATTCGGCAAATTTCTGTTGTTTACTATTCCTATTATCCCTACATTCGGCAATTGCCTTGGCACCATAAATAGTGATTCCCAGATTCCCCAACAAAACAAAATAACCGGCAATGGCTTGTCCAAATGAATTAATACCAAGTGCCTCTTTACCCAATATTCTCGTTATATAGGGCATCAACAACAGATTCAACAATATACTTGAAGTCTGGACTGCACCATTATAGAAAACATTATTTAGAATACGAACTTTTAGCAATGTACTAACAACTATATCAATTAAAATACACCCCACAATTGTGCTTATACTTAATCAGCGTCTAAAAACAATATATAGTTTAATAAAAGCACTTATAAATAATCTTTCTTACTATTTTACATTAAAGTTTACACGTAATGAGGTAATCTGTAGCACCAACTTATGTGACTAAACAACTCAAATTCATACATGCTACCTATCAATACATCCATATGGCATTTAAAATATATTCTGAATTCAACATAGGTTCGTAGCCATAGCAATGTTATTAGGAGTCATATATTAAATATTTTTCAAGAGAACAGTATGGACGATTATCAAATGAAAACATACATACAGTTTGACGACTACATGATATTACAATAAATCATCACTAAGTTCCCAATACAGATGTTCTTGAATAACGAACAACACTTAATTGGATTTTATAATCCCTTTTATTTCTATTATATAAAGCAAATTTTGATAACTTAATTACTTTAAAATAACGTAATCCATTGCTGAAATGAATTTCAATCCATGTAACCGTATTCTCGGTATAAGCATTTTTTTACGAATCTTATCTATTGGGAGGAAAGGGCTTTACCATTATCGCTAACAGATGATCCTTCCGCTTTACCTTCAACTTTCTTATCAAAAAGTCTTTATAGTATTTTAAAAGATATTATAAAGTCCTCTATTTTTAACACAAAAGAATTGGAGGGATTCTCCATAAAACAAATTTTCATTCTGGTACTGAAAGTAAAACTTTTCAAGAGTTCCCTTATTATGTATAATTTTCAAATATTGCTCATAGCGACAAATATTTTTTATTTTAAAGTCATAATTTAAATGCTTATAAAAACTTCTTTCAAATATTACAAAGCCTATATAAGTATCCTACTCATTTTCTCCAAAGTGATTAAGCCATATCAATTTCTTTTCACCAAATCAACTTATGAGATGACATATGGAATTTAACAATACTTATTACTTATCTACCTCTTCCCATAAGTACTGATTTTCCTCAAAATTTTTCAATTCCTCCACAACTTCCTTCTGTTCGTCTGTCAGTTTTAAGGTACTCCATACATTAATTATCACATGGGCTTTACGGGCAAGTTCCTCATCATAAGTCTCACTGTAGCACCAAACCAATAAACGAACCTTCAATAAAGAAGCTGGAAGTTGCTCAAGTATCTCCCAGCAATGGTCAAGAATAGACTGTATACGGTCTTGTTTATCTCCATCATCACAGAAAGTGGCAACATACCCCTTCAATAGAGACAAATAAAAGAATGCCCGTTCTTCAACAGCAGCATCTTCGCATCCTTCAGCATACAATTCATTACAAAGACGGAAGACTTCGCCATTCAAACGAGAAAACTCACAAGAATAAATGGGAGTACCGTCCAACCCCAGATGGATCAGCTTCCAGGATAGGGAATAAAGATTTTGAATCTTCTCAGACAGCATAAAAATTATAGATATATAGTTAATGTATCAATCCAATGTCTTGCAATACCAACGTGAAATACGGATCATCACCCCAAGTCCGGCAAGGCTCTTTATGAAATAAAACTGGTTTCTTATCCGATGTAGCTTGCCTCTCATTCCCTTAAACGGACCATGAACGACCTCTACCATTTTTCCCGGTTTTGTTTCAGCCTCGTCATTACTGATAAAACATGTATCGGAAAAATTGGGGTCACAAAGAGTCCGGAATTCAAGCATTTCCTTATTAGAAACCTCATAACAATCCAGTGTTTTTTCTTTGCGGAGAATATATATAGGTACAGGACTTTCAGAAAGAAACTCCAATATTTTTTTCTCATTGTCATCCTTTTGGAGAAAAACCAGATTGTGTACAACCGGTAACAGTACCCGTTTATGTTTACCTTCTCTGGTGACCTTCTCCTTGTACATCATGGGAATAAAATAGGTCTTGCCTTTTGAGGCCAAATAATCGCCAACCTTCAATTCCTGACAATTGAAAGTATAAAGTATGTACCAGACTGGTGACAAGAATAAAAAGACTTTATTATTTTATTAAAAAGGCGACAATGCAAAATTTGTTTAAGAATATAACCTTACCTCCGGTCTATTGTAATCAACAGCCGTAATATAAAAAACAATAAGGATACAGTCTTACCAAACCTACATTGTACAAGAGACATACATGGAATGTCTCACAAATTAAAGGAGTAGAATTCCGTAACGGCTGCAAAAGTATATTATTAATCCAACACTGGCAACTAAAATGATGAAAAACTAAAAGAAGAGATTAAAAAACAGAAGGAAAATAGCAACTAAATAGCAGTTTTATATGCTTCCTCAAAATTAGTGCTGTATATATTGATTGCTGAACTTGGAAAAGTCACAGAGATGGAAATCAAGGCCAATACCAGATATTGGATTAGTATACTGATTGGGGATGATTCGACGAAAACAAAAAGAGGAGACTGAACTTTCTAACTTTCTATGATACTGACCATCCAAAGTATTCCGAACTTAATTGTTAACTTTTTGGATCGCAAACAATAAAACAAGAGAACTAATACTTTGAAGCCAAATTTTCCAATTCTTCCACTACAATTCTTAGAGAGGATATCTGTTCATTTAGCCTGCTTGTCGCAGCCTGAACATCGTCAGTGACAGGTCGTACATAATGTTGGAGAAAATAGTCATATTGTTTATCATTCCACACACTGTTTAAAGCCTTAGCACTTGTATAAAGTGTATATCTTAAGTTCTCTATACTGTTGACATTGATAGGTACATTCATAAATTTATAGTTTACATTGTAGTTGTGGCAGTCTGCAAATAGCTAATATATTTTCGAATAAAATCCGTTGAAGCATCTATATCTATTGATACAGAACTTCTCAGTTCATCCAGCAGGCTTTTAACCATTGAAATTTTAATGTTTATTTCTTGCCGTAGCACTTCCGCATGTCTCATGTCGTCTTTGCATATTCGAACCATTTCTTTTGCCTCAGATAAATTTTCACCCATGCCTTGTATATCTTCTGATATTTCTCTTCTTATTTGTGGATCCTCTTCTGCTCTCATTCGATCACGAAGATTCTCTATTTGCATGTTGATGCCTTCAACATCCGACTGATAACACTCTAAAGCGTCTTGAATACGATTGACGTGTGTATAGGAATCTGCAAATAAAAGCTCCAAATCGCTTTTTAACTGATTTATCGCAGACTCTATATCACACAAGAAACAGCTGGCACTATAACTGTAATTATAAAGGGTACTAATATGTTGAACTGAAATATCATTCATAATTAACGTACATTTTTAGCTTGCTGTACTGCTTGAGCATAACGGCGAATATAACCGCTATAGTCTTCCATCATTCTTGCGATTTTATCAATAGCAGCGGTAGCTTCTCTAAATTGTGCCATAAACCTTTGGTTTTGCTGGTCATTCCAGCCTTCGTTTACTCGGTTCATCTCATTGTTCGCTTTCGAAAAGCTGGAAACCAAAGCCTGACTAAGGTTGCTTAATCCTGTAGCAAAATGCAATAAATCTTCTTCGTTTCTTACATTTACATCCATATCTATTCAGTTTTTAATAATTGTTCGATTTCATCTGATGTCGGAATCTGATAAGGTGACAAAACAGTACTTTTGTTGTTTGCTGCATTTAAGTAGCAGAGGCGTAACCTTTCCGGACTGTCTGACAATTCATCTAATCGGACATCTTCCAATCCGAACATTGTTGACACCTCTGCAAAAGTACGCAAGAATGCTATATGTTGGAAATATTTATAGACCTGTTTAGCGTATACACTCTCTTTAAATAACAACCTATCCAACTTACTTAGTTGCAAGAGCGTAAATATACCCTTTTCCGGTCCATCTTCTAAGATACGTTCCCAGGCTTGTTGAGTTGTTACCGTTTTCGATGCTGCCTCACCACCAAAACTTAGACCTCCAAAAAACAGTTCATTTTCCTCTTTTTGGTTTTTATTGAACACTTCTGCAGGCTGAGACACGGACAACTCAACATTTTGTTTCAGCTCGACATAATTATCTTGACTGGAAACGAACAAATATAGAGGTGTTTCATCTTCTTCCGATTGGTTCATCCGGTCATAAAGATGTTGTAGCATATCCTGCCTTTTACGCCTGTTATTCAATATTTCGACTCCATAGTCAGCAAGCAAATCCAAGTAATCTTCCAGTTCTGGGTTGTCATCCAAATTCTCGTTCACAAAGAAGATAAAACAAGCTTCTTTATTAGTTACCTTATGATAATGCATCAATGAAACTATTGAAACAAGCAGTACCCTTAATCCCTGTTCCTGTTCATTGTTTCCCAAAATAAGCAGATTTTGAGCTATATCTTTTTTCAAGCGTACCACTATGTTTTGAGACTGCACTTCCAGACTTCGCCCAAGTGAAGCCTCTGCATACCTCTGGTAAGAGATATTTTCCAATCCTTCCTGGAGTTTATAGCTTTGTGCTCCTGTAAAATAGAAAGTGCTGAAATCCAATTGCAGACTTGAACTTTTTTGATTCAATGCTTTTAGGCAATTATCCATTTTCTCTTTACCGAGAAAAATGGGGCAAAAATACTCATCCTGATTGCTGGCATGATCTTTATGGTAAGCACAATGCAAGGTCAACAGATTTAAGATTTTAGTAGGATTCTCTACAAACAATTGGGCATCAACAGGTGAACATTTTAGCAAATAGGGGTCGGTTATCTGATTGATGATGGATCTCGGAATTGTACATCCGGTCAAGGTTTGTGTCGCAAAAATCAGATGCACACCTTGATTACGTCCTTCCTTTGCAATCTGTTCAATGATTTGGTCAATCTCTTTTTGGATTTTGTGTCGACCATCTTTAAACAAAGCATGGCATTCATCAACCAACAAGATTAATCGAGGCATTTTATGGTTCGGATTTTCCCGATTATAATCTTTGAGGTTTTGGCATCCTGCTTGGCGCATCTGTTCTCCTCGTTCTTTCATGCGCATTCGAATGTCCTTCAATATCTCCAATGTAATACCCGGGTCACTTTCGTCTACTAACAGAGCACGAACGTGTGGGTAAGAGCGATAACGGTTCAATTCCACTCCACCCATTTTGAAATCCAACAAATAGAATTGCAAACTATCCGGGCTGTATTTCAGCATGGCATTATTAAGGAGTGTATGGAGAAACACTGATTTTCCCGATCCAGTCTGTCCAAGAACAAAGGCATGTACATGAGTTTGTTCGTCCAGTCGGAAACAAATTGTTTGTCCACTCTGAACTTCCGCCCCTATATCAACCACAAATTTTTCGGTTGCGTCAATGAAAGGTTGATAATATAATTCTTCCTGCCTATGTTCTTGTTTTTGTTTTTCCTGTCGACTGCGTTCTGTCTGTTCTTGTATTACTTGTTCATTGAGCAGTGTGTATAATTTTTCTCTTGCCTCTTGATTATATAAAGCGATCGGATTTGATGAGTCGAAAAGCTTCTCATGGGAAACGTCCAGTGAATAGAACAGAGATAATTCTTCCCACTTGGGATGTAAATCACCTAATACAACAAAATAGATACCGGCATGATGTCCATCTTTCATCAGTTGTCCCAATCGTTCACATAAGCTGTCATTTAGAGGCACTCCATTTAAGATACATATTTCATAGCACCCCTCTATCTGTTTCTGTTCCACATTGTGTTCTATCAAGTCTCCCCATTTTTCAAATGACTCTCTGAGCTGTTGCAACCGAATGTCTATCCATTTTTTTAATTCATCAGCGGTGAACAACATAGTTCTCTTTAATTCGTCAGAAAGTTTATTTCTCAATTTAGTAAGAGAGGAAGAAAAACCTAAATCCAAAAAACTAATCTTTAATTTCTCTATCGGAAAACTAAGCAGCATAGTAAGAATCAGTCTGTCTAACTGTTCGTATGTATATGTCCCTTCCGAAAGATGAAAGTTAGGATGTCCCGACTTCATTTGCCATGGCAATAATTTCGGGATATAAAGATGATAAGTTTTACTTTCATCCTGAATATCCATTCTTTCATAAGTGCTCGGATAGTTGTGCAAAACTATATGTTGATTCCTTTCAGCCGTGAATTTGTTGAATAAAAATTCAGGTGTACAAGTACATAAATAAGGCATTTCGAGAATAGGATGTTCTGCCAAGCTTTCTGCGAACTCTTGTACAACCCAGTTTTTGTGCTCTTCCACCTCTTCCAACAAACGTTGGGCCATTTGCTTGAGATGCTGTTCAAATAAGGTTTCTTCTTCCAAAGGGCATGGGATTTCTTCTGGTTTGACAAAATGCAACAGGCATGTCACTTCTGGTTGATTAAATCGATGTATACTTTCCTCCCAAATATCCTTTTTGAAAGGAGTCATATCTACATGACAGTTTTCACCATGTCGGTATACCTCCAATGCACGCAGGTAGTATATATTCTGATAAACACGCATCCAGCATTGAAAGAAGCGTATGATCTCTTTGCGGCTTTCAATACGTAAGTTGCATTGCTGAAGTTGGTTGCATATTTTTTGGGTATATCGAGTAATTGTTTCCATGATTTTTTACTATTATTTAGGATTAAAAGGAATAACCTAAATCCTTTAAAATGTTTTTTGACTCTACACTTCCTTGCTTTGCAGCTTTGATATAGCAATTTACAGCTTTAGCATAATCCTTAGATATACCATAACCATAATAATAACAATTTCCTAAATGATATAGAGATTCAACATGCCCTTTATCTGCCGACTTTTGATACCATCTTACTGCCACCGAAGCATCCCGAAGCACACCATAACCATAATAATAACAAATACCTAAGTGGTACTGAGAACCAACATGCCCCTCATTTGCTGATGCTCGATACCATCTAATCGCTTTAGCATAATCTTGAGGTACTCCTCTAGCATAATAATAACAATTTCCTAGACTATATTGAGCATCAATATTATTTCGTATCGCTGCTTCTAAATAAAATTCTGCTGCCTCTGTGTAGTTTTGAAGCACTCCTTTACCATAATAGTAACAATCTCCTAATTTATTTTTAGCATTAGCATTGCCTAAATTTGCTGCCTTGCGATACCATTTTACTGCCTCTGCAAAATCTTGTAATACTCCTTTTCCATAGTAATAGCAATCACCTAAATTATTATTATCTCGAGAAGACAACATGGCGCTTTCAGCAGCCTTATGATACCATTTTGCAGCCTCCATATAATCTTGATAGACGCCTTTACCACAATAATAACAATTACCTAAAGCACTTTGAGCTAAACAATTACCTTGTTCAGCTGCCTTGCGATACCATTTTACCGCCTCTGCAGAATCTTGTGATACTCCATCTCCATAGTAATAGCAATCACCTAAATAATATTGAGCTTCTACATTTCCCTGTTCAGCTGCCTTTCGGAACCATTTTGCAGCCTCCGTAGAATCTGGGGAAACGCCTTCAGGGTCATAATAACAATAGCCTAAATAATATTGAGCTTTTACATTTCCCTGTTCAGCCGCTTTCCGATACCACTTTACCGCTTTCACATAATCTTGGGAAACACCTTCACCATAGTAATAACAATAGCCTAAATAATATTGGGCAATGTCATCCCCTTGTTCAGCTGCTTTCTGATACCACTTTACCGCTTTCACATAATCTTGGGAAACACCTTCACTGTTATAAAAACAATCACCTAAATAACGTTGAGCTAAAACATGTCCCTGTCCCGCTGCTCTGTTTTTCCAATAAAATTTTGATGTTGAATCAAGTGAAATAATCTCACTCAGATTATATGCATGTTCTGATTGTGAATCTTCAGCTAAAATGGAGTGAAATGATTTCAATGCCTCATTTAAATCTGGATTGGCTACTGGTTTGAAATGGAATTTCTTATCATTTAATAGAATATCAAAACCTTCAGCACTAAAAATATTTTGAGCTGAAGGGGTATATCCCCAACTCCCCTTGTTTTCACGAGGAGCATTTACTTGTAATATATGTTCTAATCTTTGTATAAGACTCTCTTTCATGGTGCTATTTTATTCTGTAGTGCAGGTTTTGTGGCAAATATAGTGATATTTTATAACTAAATCTACTTGTAGGATAGTTTGGAAGATGCAGAACTTTCATCCCCTAAAGCCTATACGTTTCTCCTTCCGCATTTCTTTCAAGAGCAAAGATTCATCTACCGCACATATATCCTCCTATTCAATCCTCATGACAAATCCATATCCAAAGGTTTGTCACTAGTCATTCCACGACCTAAGACCAGTAATGAGTATCCACCGAAACCATTTTCATAGATTAATTAATCTAAAGAAAAATCTTTGGACGGCTTGAAGTGGGGGACATCATGGGCCGGAACAATCATGATAGTATTCTTAGTGATATTACGAGCTACTTTCTCAGCACGGTGTCTCAATGTGAAGCTACCGAACCCTCGCAGGTATACATTTTCTCCATTTAGCAGTGATTTTTTAACACTCTCCATAAATCCTTCCACTATCTGAAGTGCTCTTTTTCTGTCAACTCCCGTTTTCAGGTAGATCTCATTCACAATTTCCGCTTTAGTCATAATCTTATCCGTTTTTATATTAAAGGGCTGCAAAGATACTGAATTTCATCCAATACCAGAAAATATCCGGATATGATAAGGGGGTTGCCTACTCTATTCTGAATTCTGCCACCATAAACCATTTTTCTTTAGAATCATAAAAACCTATTTCCTTATATACCCTATAGTTTCCAGGTCTGTTATCATTAAAAAGAGGATAAAGATTTGCTGTAAATTGATATTTTTCCCCTTGTCCAACTCTAATGCCTATATCAGTCCAAGCATTGTCGCCATTCAGTAACAGCCATTGATTGCCTTCTTTACGTGCCACCATATAATCCTCTCCAAAGAACAGGACTTCGGAATTATTATTATTCAGACCCACCGACACACTTTTCGTGCCTACCGGATAAACAGTTCTGTCTGTTTTCATAGATATTTGCAGAGTATCCAAGAATGCAGGTGCTGTAAAAGGTGTTGCCGATTGAATTCTTTCATGATTGACTGCCGAATAACTAACAACTTTTCGCCTGAACATTTCTTGAAAATACAGTGAATTGTTCATTAATGATACTCCAATAGTATCATTGTCATAAATACCTGTACTTTGAATGTTTTGTGCTGTAGTATCTTTTTCATCATCCATTCCGTCCATCCAATAATCATCAATCCGTTTTCTGATTTGTTCCACTCCTTTCGTATCCACCATTTCAAATTCAGCATAAGCCACTTTTGTATTCCTATTGAAGGATTTGTAAACACGATATTTCCCTGGACGATTGGGCACTTCAGAAGTATAAAATCTGATTGTCTGCTCATGGGTAGGACAGTCCGGTGGAAATATCCATAAAACATCATTCCTGATCGGATTGGTCGGTAGCGCTTCCCATTTTTTTTGCCTTTCATTGTAATAGGTAAGACTGTAACCTTCACCACAATCATATTCATAACGGGAGTGGTTGGTTATGATTACTTTTACTTCCGTTGTCGATAACGGATAATAGTCATATTCAGCACGCATTGAAAGGGAATCAGGGTTTATGGCTTCTCCCTGAGGAATATCCCGTGGTATAGGACTCAGCACTATATTTACAGCCTGTCCGAGAGAATCCTCTTTTATCGGAATGATCTCAGGACCAAATGTGATATCCGACATTATATTGAATTCCAACAACGGAGAATCAAAAACATCTTTCTTGAATGCCGATTTAAAGGCCTCAAAAGAATCTTCCGGTATATCCAGAAAGTCAATGGACACTTTGTCTTTGGTCAGACCTGCCCCTGAACAATGAAAGCGTTGTTGCAGGATGGCATCGGATTTAATAATGCTGTCCACATACCGATGTAAAGCGTATAGTTCCTTTTGTAAACGAATGCTGTCTGTTTTCTCTCCCTGTCCTTTCCTGGAAGAATCGGAATGGCAAGAGCAAAATAGTATCAACGATATAAAGAGTAAATATTTCATCGTTATCTTTCATTGGGTTAATATCACATCGCCTTATCAAGTTATTTCTGATGTCACTCGGATGAAGTTATTTCAAACTCCGCATAGGCTACTTCTTTGACATCTCTATTATAGAATGTTTTATAAATTCGGTATTTCCCCGGACGATTGGATATTTCAGAAGCATGGAGTTTGATTGTCTGCCGATGAGGGGGATATTGGGGCAGCAATACCCAACCAATATCCTCAATAGTTGGATTGGCAGATATTGTTTCCCATTGTCGTTTGCTGCCATTATAAAAAGCAAGGCTGTAGTCATTTCCACATGTGTACTTTTGCCGGGAGTGATTGGTGACAAATATTCTCACTTCCGTAGTTGGCGGCGGATAGCAGGCATATTCAGTTTTCATGGAAAGCGAATCGGGATTCATGTTTTTCCCGATTGGAATATTACGGGGTACCGGATGCAATGTCTGTGCCATTGATTGTGGGACTTGGGGGATCTCTTTTGTCTTATCCAGCCTGAAAGTTACCGGAACTGTATATTTCACCTTTACAGCTTTCCCTTTCAATGTTCCGGGTTTCCATTGGGGAAGCGTTTTTATGATACGTAATGCCTCTTTATCTAAAAAAGGATCAACACTTCTCACTATGTTAGGTTCTGTTATGTGACCGTCTTCATCTACAATAAATTGAACAGTAACCCTTCCTTGTATTCCTTTCTTCCGTGCTTCTGCTGGATATTGCATATTATCGTTGATGAATTGCAACAGTTTATCCATACCACCGGGAAATTCAGGCATTTGGTCGACTACATTATAGATTGGTCGCCCAACAATTTCCTCTTCCGGCGGTAAAGTATCTTTCTGCCGGTTATCAGAATGCCTTTTTAAAAGTCCAACAGCATTATTTTGCAATTGGAATTCAGCCATTAAAGTATATTTTCTGCTATATCTTCTTATTGTAAGAAAGAAGCGATAACGGCCGGGAGCATGCCTGAACAAATCCGCATTATAATAATATGTATTGCCTTGCTGAAGCATGATTTCTTCGGCAAATACAACAAGCTGCATAGGAACTTCTCTCCATGTACCTTTTTCATCCTCATAAGTGTAGCTGTAATATCCTCCAAAGCTAATGTCAGTACCACTATTGTTATGTAATACAAAAGTCACTTGTTTCTGTCTGGTGGAATATACAGGGTATTCGGGATGCAATGACAATCCGAGGGTATCATTTATTCCTATGCTATTGTTTATAGTATCTACAATTGGATTATGTTTAGGCTTGCTTGTACATCCGACCATCAAGACACTGAGTATGGTTATAAATATTGTTCTCATAACTTTCATTGTATTTCAAATTCAGCAGCTAATTTTATCTCTTCCCTGTCATTCCATAACGATTTGGATATACGATATTTACCGGGAGTAATCTTATAATATTCAATAGGGAAACTGAAACAAAGAAAGTCCGATTCGGGAAGTATGATCTCATCATCAAAAAACAATATATTAACTTTTCTCCTGGGCCTAATCCATTGGCCATTTTCCCATTTTTCTAAACTCCAGTCCCTACCGTAACTTAACCTTAGATTTTCAGGATTCAAGATGACTGCAAATATCTCCCTGCTTTCTGATGTATAATCTCCTTGTACTACTTTCATAGCGATTGTGGCTCCCAATTCATAAAAGCCAATGAGCTTTGATTCTGCATCATTCACTATGGTAGTGTCAGAAATGTCGATGCACCCATTCTCCTTTACCACTTTACCCGTACATCCTGTTAATAAGAATACAGAAAAGAAGAGATATGAAATTACGGTTATATTCATGGCTTGTTCTCTTTATACTTCAATTAATTTTCAGAATATTCAAACCTTATAGGGAACGCAAACCTTACTTTCACATTTACTCCATGCTGATTGCCGGGTTTCCATTTTGGCATTATCGAAACGATACGTAATGCTTCCTCACATAAAGCGCCATCAGCACTCAGTACAGGATTGACGCTACGGAGAATTATAGGCTGTATCACACTTCCATCCTTGTCTATAACAACCTGTACAATAATCCTGCCTTCCAGTCTGCTTTGTCTTGCAGCTTGTGGATACCGGATATTCTGTCTTATAAACTCCATCAGTCCAGGCATACCACCAGGAAACTCAGGCATATTCTGAACAACATCAAATATATCATCCTCGCCTGAAGGTGCCTTATAATCCGAAGACCGTGCGGGGCCTACTGGAATAGGTTTGTCCCTGGATGAAACCTGATGAGAGGTATAGGCTTCAAACCATTGATGGATTGTATAATAACATTCCTCGTTCTCATTATAGGCCCTGATTTTCAAAAGATAATCACCCGGTTGACAGTTGTCAGGGAAATCAACACCTATCTCGGCTGTTTCCCCTTTTTCAAGACAAAGGGCGACAGACTCCTTATCCATGTCCTTATCGGGAATCTTATGTAAATTCTTCTGTTTGTCCTCCAGATAGAAATCAGCTTCACCTTTATATATCAGATTATATTTAGGACTGACAATGGAAATATAAACCTTGCCTCCGGAAATGCTTGTACCATTTACTATGATATCCTCACTTTTTTCACGGTTTATCCGGTTGTTATGCCTATCGAAAGAAGCTTTGACCACTCCTTCTGTATCATCTATCAAATGTCCCCATTTTACGAGCCTCGTATTCTTTGCAGGAGGAGCGGCATCCACGGGAGGAATATATTCAATTTCGATGGCTCCTGTATCTTTCGGATCTTGTTTGGGACCCTCTTCTACAATCACAACTTGATTATCTCTTCTTTTCTTTTTCTCTGATATTCCAAATGTCATGGGAAAATAGAATTTAACCCTTACCGTTTTTCCGTTCAACTTCCCCGGTTTCCAGGCTGGCATCATCCCTATAATACGGAGCGCTTCCTTATCCAACAGAGAATCTGCACCATATACCACTTTAGGCTGTATTATTTTGCCATCCGTATCTATTATACCTTCTATCCAAACCCTTCCTTGTGTCTGTTTTTGTAAGGCAACACTAAGTTTGCAGCGAGTTCCGACGAGTCGTGAAACGGCGAAGTCGGATAGCTACAAACAAGAAGAAAAAGTATAGTTCATGCCGAGGTTGTTTCTTACTTTTGTTGTGTAAAAGAAAGGGACAACCATCCCGACAGGTAAAATAATGAGTCAACGGGTACATAGATACCAACTCCGGTTACATACCTGCTCGGGATATGGCTGCTATAAGACGAGATAGATTGTTAGTATTCGAGACTATTTAGTGTTTCAGTCTAACGCAGTCATCGGTTGCCTTTTTAAATTGAATATACAAAGTTATGATTAAATTCTTCATTGGAATCGATTTCTCAAAAAAAACATTCGATGCTACAATCATCGAACGGAATAAGTTGGATGACAAAGGCATTCATTGTACATTTACAAACTCCTTGTCTGGTATGAAGCGGTTTCTTAGTTGGGTTGCAGGACATACATATATGGCAACATCAGATGATTTGTTGTTTTGTGCGGAAGATACCGGACTTTATAGCAGGGTGATCAGCGATGCTCTTTCAGAAAGTGGATATTTTATCTGGTTGGAGAGTGCACTTCGCATTAAACGTAGTCTGGGCATATCACGTGGAAAAAATGACAAGAAGGACTCCCGTGACATTGCCGTCTATGCCTCACGCTATCAAGACAAGGCCACACGATATGTAGTTCCGGATGAACGTTTGGAAGCCATCAAAGCACTTTTTATGCGTCGCAGATTCTTGAAGGAACAACTAAGGGCTCTTAAATGTCGCAACAAGGAAATGCAACCGATTTTAAAAAGAAATAAACTGCTGGGGAAATCATTCCGTTCAGATGACAGATTGGGGGAGGCTTATCGTAAAGAAATCACTTCCATTGAAAAGGAGATAAGGGAATTGATCAATTCTTCAAAAGAACTGAAACAAACCTTCCTGATTCTGACTTCCATGAAAGGGATTGCGTTGGTGAATGCTACGGCATTGATTGTCTATACGGCCAATTTCAAGAAGTTCGACTATGATGCCCGCCGAATCGCTTCTTTTTGGGGTGTCGCTCCCTTTGGACAAGCCTCAGGAACAAGTCTGCATGTCACACCACATGTTTCACATTATGCGGATAAATATCTTAAATCGTTGTTGACGGAAGCCGTATTATGTGCCATGAAATTTTGTCCAATTATTAAATCTTATGCAGAAAAATTACTCGCCAGAGGCAAACATCCGAATATTGTCAAGAATAATGCCAAGAATAAAATGCTACATATTCTTGTTGCTATGGTACGTGACGGAAAAGTTTTTCAAGACACAAATGAAAGAAAGATTGCATAAAAAAATAAGATTTTACTTGCATATTAACATAGATTGCCGGAGGATACAGAATGCTCTGCTGTATGAATTTTACAAGTTCTTTCATACCTCCGGGATATTCCGGCTTTTCATCCAATAAAGTATAGACTTCATTTCCGGATGTCTTAAAATTCGGAAACAGCAATATGGTAGAGTCCACTACCACCGCGTGAGTATCTGCTTTTATTGCCTTACTTTCACTATAGGCAATATTCTTCCGTTTATTGGTACAACAGGCAACAAAAACACCAAATCCGATTAAAAATAAGATTGCAGTCTTCATAAGCGGAAACATTTAACTCTTTTACTGAACAGTCCAATTCAATTATCCGCTATTGCAAACCTTACAAGCATGGAATAGCTTTTCTTTATGGTACGGAAACTGTCAAAAGATTCAGCGTCAGAAGAACGTACATTGCTTTGTATTCCCGAATAAGGTGATATGTTGGAGGCTTCGCTTTCAACAATACGGATTACATCACCCAATTTCTTGCCAACTGCCTCCACCAGATATTCGGCCTTTCTCCGGGCGGCCATAAGTGCTTCAATCTTCCCTTTCCGGTGATACACAAGCATGTCCTTGTTTTCCAGTTCTCCGATACGCATGGTATTGATTCCTCTTGTATCTATATTTCCGGTTATTTCATCAATCAGCTTGAAGTTAGTCAATGTGATGTCGAAACGTTTGGACACCAGAAAATCATGACCACGTTCACGCCAATAATCGCCTATTTCTTGAGTACGGATCGCATCTTGGGAAACACCCGCTTCATCCAAGGATTCTCTCAGCTTCCGTTCTATATCGTTCAACGGTACTTTGGTACGATAATCCTCCGGTTTTGATTTTCCGTCGAATTCCTCTTCAAAATACTCCCTGATTTCAATAATATAGTGAATCTTATCCGGTACAATTTCTATTTCAGAGGTTCCGGTCACTTCAATGTAGCGTTCTTCCGTCTGGGCCTGCAAAGGGAGAATTGACAAAACTACCAATATCAATGATAACAGTTTCGTTCCCATATTTCAGTTTTTTAGTGGTTTATATAAATATTCAGTCTCTCTACTTATTGCTTCTTATATCCTGTATTTCCAGAAATATATCTTTCCAGTTGATGGGAACAGTGAAACTACATGCAGCATTTTCACCTCTTCTCTTTGCTGGTTTCCAGTCAGGCATTTGGGATAGTATATACAATGCGATTCTTTCAAGTATTCTGTTACTTTCACGTATGGTTTGTAACTGACGTATTTTATCCTCTTCCGTAACAATGAATTGGTATATACCATTCTTCACCCAAACAGAATCTACGGACATGCTCCAGATTTGTTCCTTATAGCTATTAATGATACTTTTTCTGATATATTCTGTCAATTCAGAAGGGCCATAGGGAAACTCTGCAAATCCCAACCAATCATCATTTACGGCTTTCTGTGGTATATCCTTCCTTCTAAAGATTACGGAAACGGCAAAAGGACATTCTTTTGCTATTCCCTTTATGCGATATGGTTTCCATTTAGGCATGAGGTTTACAATCCGGAGAGCTTCTTTGTCCAATATGGTGTGTGTGTTTGATGGTTTCTATTGCAAACATATTACCTAGTGTATCCAATCTGAAAGCAACAACAGAACGTCCTTCTATATTATCCGGAATGCTGTCAAAAAGGGAGTAATTGATATTGGACGAGATAAACCTCATACATGCAGCCATTCCTCCCGGAAACTCAGGTTGTTCTTCCGGAATGGAAAAAAAAGTTCCTTCTTGTGCCTGCGTATTGGAATATGCTAAAAAGAAGGAAACAGACAATAATATTTTCATGATACCCTTTCTCATAAGCCTCTTGAACCATTAATCGAATGCTGCCCTAAAGATAGAAATTTAATATGAAAATTGAATGGAATTTGATTTCATTTTCCAAGAGATTGCTGCAAAACATTTCCTTCTCAGAGTCTTATGTCCGATGGGATACAGTTCTGACAGTGAATAATTTTTGAAGATGTTTTTTACATATCATAGGGTAAGCTTCACACCCCACAATAAAAGTAAGAAAAAAGAAAGTCGCTACACCTTTATCCAATATAATAACTTTTAATAATAATCAAGACAAAAGAAAGTAGATATATATTTCTTCGTTTGCCAATAATTTCTTGACACTGTTCATGAATCCTTTCACTATCTGAAGTGTTTCCTTTCTGTCTGCTCCCGTTTTCAGGGAGATCTCATTCACAATTTCTGCTTTAGTCATAATCTTATCTGTTTTAGAGTTGCAAAGATATCCAAAGTTTATTAAAGAGAAGAGGACCGGAATAAAATTTGTTCAACGACATGTTTTGTCGCTTGCCTTCAATATCTTTGCCCATAATAAAATCAAATTCATAATTATATGGGGAAAAAGTTGGAAAGATTACAGCGTATGCTGGTTATCATCAATAAACTGAAAGGACTTCAACGGTATGTCCCTCGTGAAGAACTGGAAAATTATGTGACACATCGCATGGAAGAACGTGGTGGGATGCCTGTAGACCTCAGAACATTGCAACGGGACTTTAATGCGATAGAAGAGATGTTCGGCATTCGCATCTGTTTTGACAAGAAACGAAACGGATATTATATCAATGAAGAGGATGACACGAAAAAAGAACAGTATGAAAGGCTCCTTCTTAACTTTGATATACTGAATGCTTTGGACACCTCTTCAGACCTTCATACTTATGTAATTGCAGAACATCATCGTCCGGTAAATAACGAATATCTGCCACTTCTAATCAAGGCTATTAAATTCTCACATCCCATAACTTTTAAATATATGTATGTCCGGGAGAATGGCAAGGTGCGTGAAAAAGAAGTGCTGCCACACTATTTGAAAGAAGACCAATATCGGTGGTATCTTCTTGCTTATGAAGAAAACGTATTGAAAACTTTCAGCGTGGACTGTATTATTGACCCTCAGATATTGTATGGAAAAACATTCAAGCGTAATATGGACATAGACATAAACAGCCTTTTTAAAGATTGTTATGGCATTTGGAACCAGACGAACATTCCTATAGAAGAGATCGAATTGAGTTATAGCCCTTTGGATGGCAATTTCCTGAAATCTGTTCCATTGCATCATTCCCAAGAGATCATTGTAGATGATGAGAAAGAATTCCGAATTAAACTACATCTCCGTATTACCAATGATTTTGTGATGGCCTTGCTTTCAAGAAGCCGCTCGCTGACAGTCATCAAACCTCTACATCTGAGGGAGCAGGTGAAGGCAATCTATGAAGAGGCTCTGAAAAGAAACAGATAACAACAATTCGTTCCCTGAACACAACCCTCTAATAACCAAAGAATATGAACAATAACTCTTACTGGAACAAAAGTAATCTTCTGAAAGGCATAGGTACTCTTTGTATCTTTATCATCTTTGGATTTTACGCTTATCAAGATGCCATAAACAGAAACATGCTGGAAAGAAGTCTGAATGAAACCGCTGCCCCACCGCAACGCGACTTTACCCACAAATCTTCTCGATTACAACGTTCGTCTGCCATACATGGAAATGCGGTTTATAAGGATGTGGCTGGAAAAACTCAGAATGTAGAATCTAGAGAGTTAAACGATTACGACACCTTCAACGAACATCTGGATGAATATCTTGAAGATCCGGAAGATGAAGTCACTTATCCGCCTGAAATCTATGATGCACTGATAGACGAGACAGAATAAATTGATTAACAAAAAATATAATAATATGAATCATTTCAGAACATCCCGTACCAAAGAAGCATTTTTATTTAAAGATGCGATCATTCTTACCTCATTTACTGTTATTTGTCCTGTATTGGGGCTTCCTTTCTTAGGGTTATTGCGAAGACACAGCAATTGGTATTATCCATTCTTCCTGATTGGCATTCTATTGTTCATTTGTTGGGCTGCTTTCATGGAACGGCATCTTGACATTGTATATATACCTTAGTTTTACCAGAAGTGAATAACAATATCCCCTTTGAGTTTGATAATCAATAAACTTTTTGTAATTTTGCAAAGTCCCAACATGACTGGTTAGGACGCATTACACAGTTTATTGATGAAAGTGTAGCTTTTATCCTTGTGTTGGAAATCTGGTAAATTTCACGAAATGCAATAGGAAAGCAACCACGCTCATCACTTGTCTGTATATACTTACTCAAGCTATATACATCACAAGTGTGGGGATATTGTTTATCTTGCATTTAGGTTTACCAGAGCCTCCAACACGATAAATGATGTGGCTCCACACTTTCTTTTTACACTAATAAGGCTATGATTCGGAGTCCACTATAGCCATAAATATTCTGATTATGAAAAAAGTCAATCTGCAAATTTCCTTATGGTTTATCGCCATTTCATGTGTGCTTATTGTTTCATGCAGCAAAGAAGAAAACGAACCACAACTTATTCTTTCACCGGAAAGTGAGATGTTATTTACTAATGGCATAATTTTCCCAGCAGAAGGAGGTGAACAATCCATATCTTTTACTATCATGAACCAAACATGGTGGAATAGCCAGATAATCCCCACCAATAGTAGCGAGTGGTGTACAGTAGAGTATAAATATAATTTTGAACAATCGAATGAAGTCAGATCCTACATCCATGTTGCAGAAAATGCAGAACGTAATGAAAGGAACGCACAGTTTGTAATAAAGGTGGGAGATACACAAAAATCATTGAATATCAAGCAAGAAGGAACGACAGATTTTATCCAGCTTTCAGAAAAAAGGTATGAAATTAGTCATGTTAGTACAGCGTTTCAAATAGAAGTCCTGTCAAATTGTAACTATGCAATTGAAATTGCCCCAGAGGGCCAATCATGGATTTACAACAAAGAAGGCAATCTTCAATATCATCCTGGAAAACAAGTCATTACATTTTTTGCATCAGAGAATGAAAAGACATCTCCTCGCGAATGTAAAATTGCATTTAAAAGCGAAAACAACTTAGAGCAAATAGAAATATACCAAGCAGCAAAACCTGCATTAACATTATCAGAAAATGGGAGTAAAGCACAGATAGACATTCAAGAGGCAGGTAAATTACCTGAGATATTATCCACAACAGACTTAACTAAAATAAAAGATTTGACTCTTATAGGCTATATAAATGGGAGTGATTTTGTTACCATGGAAAAAATGAGCAATCTTACTCATTTAGATTTATCGCACGCAAATATTAGATCAGGAGGAGATTCATATCAACGCATAAACAATGACATAGACTATTTTACAAAAGACAATGAAATTACTGATTATCTCTTTTTCAATTGGAAAAAATTAGAACATATACTTTTACCGGAACAAGTTAAATCCATTGGGGAATGCGCTTTTGAGAAATGTATAAATCTAAAAACTATAAATATTTCCAATAGTGTAAAGAACATAGGAGCATACGCGTTCTGTGAATGTATCGTACTTGAAGATATTCATTTGCCTGAAACCTTAACAAAAATAGAGGATAGCACATTTGCACTTTGCAGAAATTTATCTGCTATAACCATTCCTCAAAACGTTACACATATAGGACGTTGGGCATTTGGAAACTGTTCCAGATTACGACACGTAATCATTAAAGGAAAAACAATGCCGACAATAACTCCAACTAGTTTTTTTGAAGGGACAGGCACTTCTATGGAAGATATAGCTCCTTTACGTTTCTTTTTAATTATTCCTAAAGGTTGTAAAGAAGATTATCAAAACAACTCTATATGGATGGCACATGCTATTGCAATTTTTGAAGAATAACATTAACATATCACAGAGCGATGAAAAAAGATGAATTACTAAAGAACAGAGTACAATCATTACCGCCTATTATTGATGAAAGTTCCGAAATCCTAATATTGGGAACCATGCCCGGTAAGGAATCACTGAGAAGCAAAGAGTACTATGCTGCACCCAATAACAGTTTCTGGAAAATAATGAAGCGATTGTTCAATTCCAATATGGAATTCAAAAATTACGAGGAAAAAGTTTCGTGTTTAAAGAAACACCACATTGCATTATGGGATACGTTACAGTCTTGTGAACGCGAAAGCAGCTTGGATAGCAATATAAAAGAAGAAGAATATAATGACATTGACGATTTACTAAGTCGTTATCCTCAAATAAAAAAAGTTATATTTAATGGAAAGAAAGCTGCCAACTATTACAAAACTCGATTGCCGTCCAGTATAGCTTATTCTACCAGCAATGCTTGTGCTAAAAAAGTAGAAGAAAAAATACAGAACTGGTCAAATGTCTTAAACGCTAAATATTAAAGAAAAAATTATGAAAAGCAAAAGAGATTTTACTTTGGAAGAAGTTTACAAAATTAAGGAGTTAATTAGGCTGAAACTGCAAGCTTCTAGTGAAGAACAAAAAAAGATTAGAGCCAAGATACGAGATATTGGTTTCTATTGGGAAGACTTTCATCCAAGAACAGAAATACCGAAAGTGGAGTATAATGTTGAGAATTTTGAAAAATTGGTAAGAAACGGTTCTATTATTACTCAAGGATAGTACTTGTTCAATATAAGATGGCACTATAAATATTTGACATGAATGTGAAATACGGGATTCAAAATGAGTTCCGTATTTTTTATTTAATACATTGTAGAATGAGAAAAATGGGCATGACAAAGAAAAATCAAGTAATGCCCGATAAGGTTTTAAGCAAAGAATTCGAAGAAGATAGAATAGGCATATTTTACAAAAGACCTCCTTACAACTGGGGAAAATCAAACTGTGAACCGGAACATTTATCAGTTCCGGTTCCTTTCCATAATAATACATGCACTTATCCGAAGGAAAAACCGAACTGGTCTTCATCATAGACTTCTATCAATCCGTTCACCCGATGTATGCAGACCTTGTTCTCACGGGCCAGCCATCCAATAGCCAAAGCGGTACTCTCAACACTCAGGTTCAATCTTCTGGCAAGCTCAGGAATTGAGATCCTTTTCACTTCACTAAGGAGGTGCCATACATTACCTGCATTGACACCGACAATTCTTTTATCCATACGTCTTACATTAAAATATTAATATTCAATTGATAATACTCAAGCGGCATACCTTATTAAGGTATAGAAAGGGAACCGACATCCGGTGATACATAGGCTATGTTATAAGCCTACATATCAATTATGTATCAAGAATTTTTTCTCAGTGGAATTCCAATGTTTGACAATGCTTTTCAGATAGGAAAAGGATCTGCATCTGTTTATCTGTATCATGATTAATACCTCCAGGCTTGTGCCCTATATGCAAACCCATCTAAATTAAAAGCGGAAGGGCATTAACCTCGTCTATAAGTGAGGGAGTCGAAGCCCTTGGTACAAACAGAAAACGCCCCCCGCTGAATATCGCAGGTTGAACGTTGGGCTGTCCTTGGGTACATTGGAGGAAAATTTCGACTTTTCACTTATACAGAACCAGCTAAACGCTTTTTTATCAATAAGATTATAGTGTCCATCACGATGAACACCATAAAGGTACTCATATTTTTGAAACAACAAGCATTTATGGATATATTTTTGAACATTTCCCTCAAATAAAGTGCTTTTATGGTATCCCGGAGTGAAAAAGAAGGAAACCAAAGCCTTTTTACCGGTTCTGATTTCCTTTTTAGGTTTACTTTTTTATCTGTTTCAGTTGATCCAATCCACTACAGTATCTCCCTTATAGTCTTTCTTCCAAACGGTCTCTGCTACCTTTACTCGATATTTCCAAGGCTGTCTCCATAAACTCCAGGACTGTCTTATAAGGTGAAGTGGCAGCTATACTATCATAATGATTTTCAGTAATTTGAATGTTTTTATCCATCTAAAAAACAAGTCGTTTATTTCAATAAGTTTTTTTAAACACCCAACGGATATTTTCTGTATTGTCTTCTTTCCACACTACTGGATATGTCATAGTCGGTTGCCATTTATCATTATCGCATGGTATATATATTGGTATTCCACTATTATTTTGAATGCAGTGTGCCGCCTCTGTTTGAGATAACATTTTTAAGCCGTACCAAATATACCGTATAAAACAATACGTAAAAATATATATCTGCTCCCACTGCTCAAAAGTTATTCCTGGAAGAATAGAATCAGAATGGTTGGTATGGTCAACAAGCACTATACCTCCATTGACAACATGATATTGCGAATGAGCCTCTCCATTTCTAATTTTATTGTTATATGCAATTCGTAAGATATTATAAATAGGAGGAAAGCACTTGAATCTTTTTATTATATCTTGCTCTATTATATTACATTTACTTCTTTTTCTTTGTATCAACTCAAATACATTAAGATTCCAATCATAATGTTCGCCATTTATCAAATGGGCGAGTTGTATCAAAGTTCTCAGTATAAAGTTATTTTCCCAAATATTTTTGTATTTAGACAATTCCTCATGTAAGTCTTGTTCATAAGATGTTATTCCATTGAAATTTCGGTAATCCAGCTTCTCAAAATATTTATCATCATCAGTTGTATTGCCAATTCCTTTTCCAAAAGCTTGATTAAACCCCTGTACAGAATTAAAGCCCTCATCTCCAGGACCAATTGTTGGATGATTATCAAAAAAGAATCCATTCTGCTCGCATAGCAATATATCAGATTTAAAAATCTGATTCTTACCACATTCTTTAAATAAATAGTTTACCGAGTCAACAGCGGACTTACCATATTCATTCAATTTCACCAATCTAATCATAACATGTCTTTTTACACAAAGATAGTGATATTAATAAAGAATAGTCTTTTTCCCCTCAAAATATAAATTTTAAGAATATAGCAATATTAATGTTTTTGAGTTTTCTTCTCTCAAATGTAATAAACTCCAGCGTTTTTTGCAAGTTCATTAACCTTCAAGAATCTAAAAAATCGTGTTGCACCTTAACTGCATTGGACTAATCGGATGTCAAATAACGAATCACTTATCATCTATGCCACTGTCTTTCCACCCCATTGATTAGCCATCGCATCCGCTATCCCTGGAAAGGTCTTGCTTCTCAGTTTTCTCCTCTCCCCAGCCGACACGCCCGAGAAGAATATGTCAGTGAACCATTTAGGAGATTTGTTACCACTCTTTGCAGTATAGATCTCACCTTTCCCGACTATATTTGTCGGTACCAAGAGAGGTAGGTTTTTCAACCATAGACAGGTCTTCTTGCTTGCTTCATGACCGAACATCCAAGGCTCTATAATCTGGTCAGGTTTCCTCCATCGGCTACTCATTATACCGACAGGATTTTCTATAGCCAGTTTATTCACTCCAACCCTTGAAACATCCATGAAGAACTGAACTGCCTCTTCTCGGTCTTTTGCTCTATCTGGAAACTTGGGATGTGGTCTTCTCTGTTCTATAGGAAGGTTCTTATCGTCAGGGTGATAATACCACCTTGCACCAGAGACTGCAAGATAAGTACAAGGTGGATGAGCTATGACTAGATTCCAATTACCGTCAAGGAAGTATTTAGTGCCATTCTCCAAAGTTCCACCACGATTAGCGATTACATCAAACATATCTCCCTTGAAATGATATTCTGGATGACTACCGCTACACTCCTGAAGGTCACAACTGAAAGCGTTATGACCCAGTTTTCTGAAAGCTAAACAAACAGCCTGACTCTCTTCACATGCTACCAATACATTCATAAGGATTAAAAGATTATCTGCATTAAAATCCGGTCCGAATAAGTTCTCAGGCCGATATACTCAATTTGCTGCTCACCTGCCCCTACATATAACAGCATTTTATAAAGCCTGATGAACGCTGTGATGTCGGTATAGAAGTTCTTCCCGGCAAAATTCAAGGGATATATCATCGGGTATCCTCCGACAGTCTGTGGCTGGAATGCTCCAATTCCCAAGCCTGTGATGAGTGCCATATCCGCATCGTAAATTATATGCTTATTAGGGTCGCAACGGAAATCCCTGACAAAGAAGAAACGAACTTCCTTCTCACTCAGCCTCTTGATCCGAAACTGAGCCATGCCTGATGTGGTATCATCCAATGATTCCGATACCCGTGATTCAATTTCCTCAGCGCTCATGTCAGTATCGAGCAGCTTTCCATTTAAAATAAAATAGTTGGTCATAGTTTTTTAGATTTAGTTTTTTGAGATTTAATAGTTAACGTGATATTCCAATCCTTTTTAAGATAAGATTGCAACCCTCTGTATGAATCAATTCTTCTTCTTTCTCTCGGCATGATTGATAAAGCCTCTTGAAGTGTAAGATTGATACAGAATCCGGTTTTAAAAGCATCTCCATATTTCTGTCGGAGCGCTTCTATGTCTCTTTGGTATTTTTCAGGAACAGGTTCGGATGATACCGCTTTTTCGGTGACATCAGGTGCGGTAAAAGTATCCTGACGATTGGGCATAGGCTCCCGCTCAAGTCCCAATAGCTGATTTATGAACTCTTTAAACATAGGGTTTATGCTATTTTATTATTCAGTTATTAGGTTCTGGCCGGCTGTGAATAGCGTTTTAGCGATTTGGGAATAAGGACAAAAAAATAACGCACCAAGATTTATGTCCTAGTGCGTTATCTTCTGTGTTATAAGCTATTTCCTAATTATTATTTTACTACTGCCGGATAATTGAATATCTTAGGTGGAATATGTTTGTAATCTTTTATTGTCTTTTTATTTACTGACCTTGTATTTGTTCCATACCAATTTATCCATTCAGCACGTCCAGGTTCATCAAACTTAACGAATTCTTCATAATCATAAGTCCAAGAATCACCGTAAGCTAATTTCATGGCACGTTTATAGATTGCTTCACGACTTGGAGCATTGAATAAACCTGAGTAATCTATACTC
>ULPX01047195.1_pt1 | contig 74963 bp, 63 predicted proteins | sample 1953911 | NCBI WGS metagenome assembly ULPX01 (sample SAMEA4835640, study PRJEB28245) | human gut metagenome | biome: gut microbiome; material: fecal sample | place: Denmark | collected 2008 | reverse complement strand
TTATTGAGAATTTGAACATATTATTCTATATGAGGCCATAACATTGACTTTCTCCCCATTATCTTGTGGAGGAGAGAATGCAGGCAATTCACTAATTTTTTGTTCTATCCATTGTGAGATAAGAGTGTCTTGGCTGTGCATACTATGTATATGGGCTCTTCCTAATGTATCTATATCAAGATAAATCAAAAATGGATTTTTGATTTTAACATTTTCTTCTTTTGCTTTTTTGCTAATAAATTTATTTATTGATAGTTTATTATCTTTATCGGTTTGTGAACCTAGTAATAAAGGAGGTGTGTCAATATCAAAAATTGGACACCACTTAGTATTTTTGCGTTCCTTTTTGGTAGCTTTTTCTTCTCTGTCTACCAATTTATAAATGCTAACAAATTTGTTTTGGTATTGTGTTAATCCTAATTTTATTTTCAGACTATCTCCTATTTCAAAATAAAAAGGATTATATGTGTCTTTGATATAAATTCTGTTTCCAATCAAATATGTAGAATCCAAACCTTTGCCTTCTATTTTATTAAAGCAAATTTTATATTGTATAATGGTGCCACTTCTCCATGGCATATATATGACCTCGGTAATTTACAATATAATATCCTTCTATACTGTCACTATTTGCACCATAGTGTATCTTAACCAAAATGTATTGTTCATTCCAGTAAATATCTTTAATGCAACCTCCAACTATGCCTTCCAGCCTATCTCTGTGATATAACCCCCAATAACGAGTTCCTGGCGGACATCCATCCACAAGATAGTAATCAGTTTTTTCTATTATTTTCGAACGCGTAAAATCGAAAGAACCTAATACTAATCCAAGGACAAAAAACACAACTAAAATAATGCATAATAATGTCAATACTATTTTCTTCTTCATCCTGTAACTATTTTGATGATTTCCAAATATAAAATTGATATGTATTCGAATAAAAAGAAACAAAAAGCGACATAAATAAACACGATAAAACTAATTTCTTCATTACACATTATTTTTATTTGTCATCAATATACCCAAAAGAGATACTCGTGAAACATGTACTCTATTTATCATCAAATAGACTCCTCTTTTATCAATAGAAGCATAATCAGTAATAACAAAAGTTCCATTCATCATGCTGTTGATTTTCATCAAATTGTTCTGTTTCATAATTGTAGCTTTATCACTATGATCTAATCCCCAATTATGCCCTATCTCGTGTATATAAGTAGCTTTTATTAATCGAGATTTAATAGTCCGAGTTCAATCGAACAACGATTGCAAATAAAGAGCTATGCTTAAAGTCCAAATAATTAGTAATATTGAAACCACGACAACAGCTCTTCTATGGCTGTTTATCCAAGTGCGATAAAAAAAGTACTAATAATAAAAGCTATAGTACAAATAAACAGTACATTACAACAGCAAAAGGTTTCTCAGATACATCCTCTATAAAAAGCACCCATATGAGTGTTGCTATTACCCATACCCCTAATGCGAGCAAAGTCATTTTAATAGGATTCATAAACTAATCTGATTAAAATGGAACAATAACATAAAGTTTTTATATCCATCTTGGTTTACATAACCTGTTTAACTCAAACGCACTGATTTACAAAACAATACAAAAACAAGCATAGCATATTTCCATATCATGCCACATCCTATGTACATCCCTCAAACATCTACTAAATACTTAACTTGTAGATTCATCAATACGGAACAGTGGTTATAAATTGCATCATTTGCATATTTCTATTCAGCAAAAATGTATCTAAAGAACATCCTAATTCTTTCAAATAATCATTCTTGTCAATATCCACTTTTGTCGAACAAAACACTTTATAGCCAGTATCTCTATCATATCTCAAAAGAATGTTTTCAGATGCCCTCTTTAATTCCTGATCGAAATAATATTTTGACGGATATTCTTTCTCAAATTAATAAAAGAATCTTCTGCGTTAGCATCCATAGGAATAGCAATGCCAGCAGAATCAAAAAAACAATAAAAATGCCATTGATCCCGATAGTTATCTTTAAGTAAACAATAATCATAATTTACCCGAAATGCCTTTTTACCTTTCCACAGCACATATAATTCACCACGTGATTGTCGGAAAGCTAAATCAGTCTTATTTTTCAACAGAAAGCGAAGTAAATCCTCAGCACCCGTCCCATTCGTTTTCATTTTTTCTACCTTTTCAAATTCAGTAAATGATTGAAAACGAAAATCATTAGCACTATTGGTAATTCTCCAGCAATAAGCATACAACTCTTCTACAGTAGGATATTGTAAATAATCACAATAATACAGTTTTATATAACGAGATACATCGTATGCTAAATCATCAAAAGTATAATTTACAGCTCCAACAATACACAAAGGACTTTTACAATTAAATACACCAAGCCCTAACAGTACTATTGTTAATATATTTATCTTCATTTCGTCTACCAATTTAAATAACTCACTTACTTATCAAGATCAGCTTTCAAATTGTTTCAATATTGATTCGATGTTCTTTTTATCCGATAAATCAGAATACCACCATTTACCGCACCGAGCTCTCTCCTCTATAAATCGTCTTTGATAAGATACTCTAAATAAATTCAAGAAAAGTATCAATGATTTTGCTTTTTCAGAGGAAGGCAGATCCACTATCTTCTTTAAATTATGATATCTAACCCCACCGTGTGCTAACAATACACACGGAGTATATGTAGGCCGCAAGTGGCTATGTTCTATCGCAGTATTAATATCACAATCTTTTGGTCGGGATTGCAATATCAACTCTACAAGGTCTGACAAATACTCTTCCTTCTGAATATCTGTTAAACCATTAAAACAGATTAAGATTTCGTTCTCGTCTATTAAATACTGTCCATATTGATTTATCAATACCTCTTCTTCTATTTTCATATTTTATTTACTTCCTTACAACTATTCTATCTTAGATAAACCATCCAAATTTTTAGCACGGTATATCGTATTATAAAATTTTTCCTCAACAGAAATATATACACCGCCTTTTAATCCTATATATTTAATACCTAAATTAGGAGCTACTGGTAATCCAAATATTGAATCAATAGGATATATTCTCGCCAAATCTAATTGGTATTTCCCTCCAACTTTTATTTCTTTTGAGTCTACGCCATATCCAAACTTTTCACTAATTATCTTAAAAACAGAATCATTCCGTTGAGCATAGATTATATAATAAGGTTCTTTCTTTCTAATTTTAAGTATCTTAAAAAGTAAAGTTGAATTTTCATGTTGTAAAACTATATCACTTGTCTGAGCACATGATATAAAAGAAACCAACAATGATAAAATAATATATTTCATATTCCTAAGAATTTCCATTTTCATCAGATCATTAATAGATTTATCCTATATATAGAATAAGGTGTTATTTGTTTCCCTCCATTTTACCCCGAATAAAATGTTCAATATTAGAATTTGCTCTATACGAGATCCCATCTAATTTCACATAGTCAGAATTTACCAAAAGGACATAATTCTGATTCTTATATGAAAAAGCAATTTTATATTTTGCTACAAATATTCGTGGCTCACTATTCACAGTATTTATGTGATCATTAAATAATATTATTATATTTTTCTTCATTTATAGCAATTTTGGCTCATTATTCATCAATCCATATTAAATCATTTGTGGTTATCAGAAATATCCTGCATCTGTTTTTCCTAATTTTATCATCCTTCATTACCCTTTTTTAAAACATTAGTTACTTCTTCTTCCGTATCATCTGTACTCATTGCTTGAATAAGAAAATCAATTATTTTATCTTCATATATATTTAAAGAACGTATATACTCTATTTCTCTAAGAATATTATCTCGGCTTTCTATATTTACTTTCGCTCTGAATAGGTCGCACAATGATTCTTCATTTGGATTCTCTTTTAAATAAAATTCAATTTTTTCGACAAGTTCCTTACACAATTGCTTCTGCCCGACAGTATCACCTTCCGCTACTAAAATTGCCATATCAAAAGCCTTTAAATACATCTCTTTTTTGTAACTTATCGCAAAATACGTCGAATCAAACGATTCAATATATTCCTTCCCTTTTTCATAATCTTTTAATGAATACATTAGTGAAATATTAAGCTCAAACACTTTCATCTTTACAGGCTTACAATTAATACTATCGATATATTGTTTTGATCTTAATAGATATGATGAATCTTTAGTCCATGAATACTGAAACCAATTATTGAGAGCTTTTTCATAGAGAACTTCACAATGCTTATCATTTTTGTACGTACACGAAAAGACAAACATACACATAGTACTCATACAAATCAAACAATAAATAATTATTACTTTTTTCATAATTCTATTTCTTTAAAGACCATACATGTTTAAAACCAATAGGGATAGGAACCATATTACCACCAGGAAAAGGTGTTACAGGAGTCATTCCTCCTAAGGTAGAAACCCACCAATTACCTTTGATCCGAATCTGAGACAATGTAGATGTAGGCGAAAGATGTATTTTAGGAATACATATTGTCGCTGTTTTAATGGTTGAGCCCTGTTCAAGCAATTGTGGTCCATTGGGTGTCATCAAAGTAGAAGAATATGTTTTATCTCCATATTGAACATCAACAGAAGCAGCGCTTATCAAATTACCATCTACATTAGAATTGGAACTAACTGTGGTCGTTTTAATATCAATCCCATTGAATATTCGTCCATCATTATTATAAGAGACATCCACATCAATTAGAGCGTTACTACGCTCTTTCACATTTGCCATATGGGAAATGACATAACGTCCCGATTCAACATCAGAAGCTATTAAACCAATTTTATTAGTACTTCGTTCAGAAAGGGAATAATCCAGTCCTAAATCCATAAGGATATCAGCATCATTTGCACCAACATACCGAAAACCATCCGGAATTTCTGATTTAGATGTGATATCATTTCTCCATATATAATAACAACTTCCATTTGCGACTATCCAATCTTTTCCATTCGAATCAATACGATTTACCGGATTATTCCCACAATACGCATACGGACTCACCGAATAATACTTCTCACATAATGGGTCCATTTGATTAAAACGGTTCATGATAGCATACATTGTACGGGCACCAAAGAAATACTCATCCAAGTTATTCGTACCCATGAATTCTTTGCCACCCAGTGCAAAAGGAACACCTGTATAAGGTTTTCTATATATAATGCCGGAAGGATGATAGCTGGGATAACTGAATGTTATGGGACCATTGGTATAGCCCGGTTCCCAATAGCCTCGGAAAGAACCGACATGATCTTTCATGGAATAAAAGATTGAATAGCCGACACGGTTCACGAATCTTATAAATCCTTCAGGAGTAGCAATGCGATATAGTCTTCCCGAATAATAATAATCCTCACTCCAATCATTATGCTCTGTGATATAAGGATCCGTATTGTTCACAATGCTATCTAAAGGAGTAGAAGTTCTTATAGGAAAAGAGCCATAAGAATCACGTACCTTACGACCATCAGCCATATAAGAATAAGTGAGGAGATTACCGTCATTAAAAGCTACTGCTTCGGGAAGATTAATTATATTATACTTAATAAACCCTATTTTATTATCCAGATTCTTCACCAAGTTACCATTACTGTCATAGAAATATTCAATATCTTTATTCGCTGCATCTTGATAGCGAAGCACATAATAATCGTGGCCACGACTCTCATCAGTCACTTTCTTAATCTGATTACCATGATACTGAATCGTCATTTCGTTTAAGTAATCAGGGTAAGGGTCGTAATAAGAACGCTCGATTGTGAGCACGTTACCCATTTTATCATAAGTGAATTTTTCGGGAGTTTCAATAAAACGGCCATCCGGTCGATATTGTTTAGTGGATACCAGACGATTCAGACCATCGTAAGTAAAATGGGAAGTCAAATTATTATCTGCTGTGTTGGACAAACAGGGGATATTGCCATTATATAGAGGAGTAACTCCTTGAGGGAGATTCTCGTTATAATAGATTTTCTGCGACATACGCGGCTCATTAATCTCGGTAGGCCAACCACGAACATTATATTTATAAGTAGAAGTGGCTGTTTCATTATGTAACAGTTTCTTTTCCAAGCGTCCCACTTCGTCATACTCATATTTGGCTACGAGAACTTTGGCATCGTTATCATAAGTCTGGTATAGCTTAGACAAACGCCCTGCATGATCATACTCATATTCATATGTCAGGATATGGTCAACATCATCCACAGAAGCAGGAGGTGTGTCCCGGTAAATACTCGTATGCTCTTTACGGACAGAAACAGGCTGGCCGGTAAAATCATAGTTAGTAAAAGTGTAATTTCTAAAACCGAAAGCAGAATTCATCGTGGACTGTACTTCACGCCCGCGCTGGTCGTAATAATAAGCAATGCAGTCTCTTTTGGAAGGATCGTTCAAAAGAGCTACAACTTGGCCGGTAAGTTTATCACGTGAAGTAAGAGAGGAAGCGGAGAAAGAAGAGTAATACCCTGGACGATTGAGAAAGCCAATGAATTCATTGAATATAGTAGTATATTCATAGTTATCATAATAATTAATGATTAATGGGGTACATAAATAACTTATTCTAGGAACCGAAGTATACCCATAATTTTCTGAACCATATGACGTGCCTCTAAAATAAATTCTGAGATCCAGATTTTTACATATACGTATCCAATCAGCGTGTGTTTTGTTGCGAGTCATAAAGCCCCATATCACTTGCCGCCCTAAACGGTCATACTGAAAAGATTGCCATCTCCCAGCCTCCCGGTCATTACCATCCTGCTTCAGCACCAAATAGTTACACCTATCATACACATAATAAATCGGTTCACACCCCGGAAGTTTTTTCTTGATACACCGGTCTCGTTCATCGTAGTAGTAGAGATACCCGTATAATTGGACCGCTTCAACCTGACTACACATGAAAGTGCTATATCCTCCCAACGCATCAGCAGCAAGAGGTGGCAGGACTACCCGTTTTCTTCCATGATCATCATAAACGATATAAGTATCGTGCGGAATTCCATTTGCCTTCTGCCGGGTAAGAATCAGTTTCCCTTCATGATCGGTAAACTGATCGGTCACATTGCCGTCTTCGTCTGTTGTCCGCAGGATAGACACTTCATTTGCATCATAAGATTTTACTTCAACCTTTATATCCTCTCCAACATCTTTTGCAGACAGGCAGTAGCAATGGTCATCACCCGTTTTCGTATTATATAAGTAAGTGTACTTCACAGATTTCCCATTCTCCCGCCATGTTTGTCCGGGGCCATAGCTTTCGCGAACGCGGTTTAACTCCGAATGTTCATAGACCGTATAACTTTCCGGATTGGAATCATTATAGAAATTGGTATTCCCCACAGGCCGGGGAAGCGATTCGGACACTTTGCGGAACGCGCCGTCATATCCGACAAATGTTTGTAGATCGTTACCCTGAGGGGAAGCCCCTATCTCTCTAATTTCATCATTTAACCCGAAAGAATTATAATAAGTTATCGTCTCTCTAAAACTACTGCCATCGTCTTTGGTCATTAGTCGGGTCCGCACATAATGACGGTTCTTATCTTGTCCTTTCAAAAAAGAAGGAAAAAATGAGGAAAGACAAACAAAAACAAAGATAGAATAAAGTGTATATTTCATGCTGTTTTCATTTTTTAATTAATTACAATCGTTCTCTTGCTTTCTATAGAAAATAGAAACAGGTATTAATGAGCAGGGAAATTATAATCAAAAGCAGTTATCGTCTTCTTGACATTCTTCTCCCAAATGTATGATTCGACAAGACGGCCAAAACCATCATAGGTAAAATAGGTAGTTATTCCGTCCGGACCTTTAATAGAAGTGACCCCGATCAAAGGCCGGTAAGTATAGAAGTATCCCCGATAACCGGACATTTCCTGAAGCATTTTCATATACGTCGCAGCAGTAGTTGTGTATGCTCCCTGCTTTTCCATATCCGTAATCCACGTACCATCGGATTGTGTTTTCTTAATTATTTCATCAAGCGTCATTCCTTCCATTTTAAATACCGGATGTTGGTTATAGTATGACCATAGATAGCTGGTAGTAGAACCATCAGAAGTGACAGAACTAATGTTGCCATAAGGAGTATAGGTGTAAGAAAGGCGATCTTCAAAGTTAGAAAGTACCGGATTCCACGTTTGTACCTTTTGAACAGCCAAACCGGAATAAACGTTTCGCAGAGTAGTGGTATCCGCTCCGCATACGCGTTTATATGCTATCAAGTTATTCAGTGCATGCAATTGCAACAAGAAATCTTGTCCCAAATCTTCTGTTATGCTATCTTTCGCCTCTTCCGGATAAATGAAATGTTCGATCGTTTCAGAACTACCGGTAGTAGTACGTATCCGTATAGGATTCAAGTGCCTTGTTGCAAACCACACGGTTGTCTCCACTGGACTATCAAACAGGTCTCCTGAATTTTGTGGACAATAAATATAATCACGTGTCTGTGTTCTTTTATTGCCATCGTCCGCAAAAGTGGTAATACGTTCTCGTTTCAAACGGGAAGCTCCGGCCTTTATATCCCAGGTAAAGTCTTGATATATTTCTTGAGGATAAGCACCGTATTCTTCCAAATTGCAAGCACGCGTTTTATAAGGACGACCGATAATGACCTCCGGACCATTAAGCTCCATAGGATCTCTATAATAATTATACTCGTACTCACGGCGTTCAAGCAGGGTATTGCCTTCATATATCTCTTTCTTTATCAGTTGCCCATACTTTAAAGCCTCTAAGCCGTCATCCGGATCAAAAGGCTTAGTGATATCCTGACGAACTTGAGTACGGGGATCAAAAGGATCATTAGGAATTCCGCCAGCAAGTTCCCAATATGGAGCACTAAAAAAATAATCCGTACGGTTCTCTTCGACACCTGCATTATCAATAACCTGTTCTCTTACATATGGATAAATAACAGAGCTGCCATTGCTAAAAGTGATATTGGAAACTGGATTCGCCCCCCAGGTCCGTAAACGGCAAAGCTTTGTATTACCACTTGCAGGAATTATAGTCAACCGCTCCATCTGTGTACAGTAATCCCGCTCTGTCAAGGCATGTTTAGGCACTCCAAGATCCTTTTTATACTTACCATCCGACCCTTCCGGTTTAGCAAGAGCATAAGAGAACACGCGTGTCCTTGAAAAGCCACTATGCATATCCTTTTCCCTTATTCGTTGTACACGCAAACCTCCGGCAAGATAGGTACCCTTCGCATAGTTTGCATCTCCACTGAACATCTTTCCATAACGGTTGGCTTCGTAGGTAAAATTGGTATGTACACCCTCCGGTGAAAAAATATCAGTCAGAATTCCGACTTGCATACAAGTTTCATTACAGTTACGGGTGCTGTCACCAAAATTAAAATAATACTGGTCATTGCAATAATAACGCCCATACGGAATAGGAAGGCGGTTCCTGACATTTTCCCCGTTATAATATCCCCAGTGATCCATTGCATAACTAGCTTCTGACTGGACATTATAAGGCATTTTATATTGAAACGAATAAACCTGTCTCTCTAAAGGAGTTCTACCGGAAGTGACAACTATCGAATCTAATTTAGTAAGACTCGTTTTTTCGTTATAGCGGGTTATATAAAATTGAACCTTTCGAATAATTTCCCCACTCTTGGATTTAACAGTAATAGTACTCAAATTCATATCACCGCCCTGTACAAAAGAAATAGAACCATCGTCAAATTGAATCGAATTTAATTTGCGTTCTTGTACGGAAGTTGCAAAATAAGGGCTGGGAACCAGATATTCCTCAAAATTAGAATATGAACCGGCAACTCGCGCTTCGCCATTTTCAATACGATAATAATATGTGGTGGCACCTTGCTTGGATATCAACCTGTAGTTACCCGGAGATGCAGAATATGCTCTAGAAGCATTTAAAGAATCCTCGCGGCGCAGAAATGTATTCTCTTTGACAGAAAAACAATCAAAATCAAGTGTATCAGGTGCTTGTCCACTATTCCGGAAAGTTCCCGGATACTCTTCCAAAGCTACATAATCGGTAGAATAAGACGATATGATCGGTGCGGATTGGAAATCAGTGTATGTAAAAGAGATATTTGCTCTGGTTTTGTTAGATACAATTCTCCGACACAACCAACGAGTATTATAATTTCCGGTCTTTTCCGTATAGCCGTCCGTTTCACTACCAAATTCATATCTGAGCCCATTATCATCCGTTATATGAAGTTCATTAGGCCCAAGTATTTCCCAACCGACCACATGTATAGGAACATAAGGACGAGTGCAACAAGCACTGACACGGGTAACCGGTTTAAACCCGGAAGTTTCTACACCCAAATAGAATGTGCCGCTCTGCTTTGCCAGTTTATAATAAAACCGATCGGGTTCGCTATCGATAATCTTCTTTTCAACCTGCTTTAAGAAACGAGTCTTTTTGTCCGGATCGCTCTGTTCTCTTTCATTAAAATACTTGGCAGTAAGATATCCTCCATACTTCTCCTCATCCGGAATACCTCTGATCTCACGCATAATGGAGGGTTCCGCATTCAAGGTCCAGTTGGTTCCTACCCAACCGCTCAACTGACGGAGTTTAATGCCGGCGGAGTGATAAGACAAGGTTATAGGAAGTTCCATATCCCCCACTTTTATTGTATAAATAGGAATCGTTATGTCAGCCAATCCCGTACTATGATTCACCGGATAGCAAACGTATTTCTGAACTGCAGCAGCCTCCGGAGAAACCGGAACAATCTGGGGTTGGGAAATGGTAATAGGCATCTCTCCGTTCTGTGCATAAAGAGTGCAGCTGTATCCAAAGTTAACGGACAAAAGAAGTGCCAACAGTTTATAAAGGTTTCGTCGATTTTTCATAATAGTGTATTCTAAAAGTAGTTCATGTTCAAATTTTCTCACCATAAATTTTGCCATTGACAACCAAACGTAGTATATAATGCCTAAAGAGAGAAGGATCGATGGTGATAGATTCGCGATATTGCCCCGGACGCATTTCTTTCTTTGGATAGACGGACAACAGCTCTCCCTGCACAGTGTATAAAGCGATCTCGACTTCACTAGGAGCAGTCAATAAATATTCTACAACCAGATGAGCGTCATTCTGATAAAAATTACATTTACCAAAACCATCTCCCAAAGAGAAAGAGCCGTTACGGGACTGTTCCTCTTTTTTCTGTTTCTGCATGGACCTTTCTTCACGTGTCTGTTGATTGTCCGCATCTTCATTCAGAGTATAATATTGCTCGGACGGTGAATAATAAAATGCCGTTCGAAAATGAGATTCATGAGTACCACGACGAATCAATGTGTTCTCCACTGTTTCCAGAATAGGATAACGATAACCCGGAGTATACCAAGAGTAGGTATCCGTTTGCGTGATAAGGGTATCCGCATGGATACGGGACAAAATGCTATCCGGATGGAATTTACATAACCATCCGGCAGAGTCATCTACCGCACGGTATACACCGTGAAAATCCAGGTCCTGAACAAACCGGCGCTGCGTATGTACACGCAACACATCCGGCACCGTATCTCCCTCTATCACGAGAATACCTTCCGCATCTGCCGTAACGGTAGTCTTACCTGACAACTCCATACCATACGCGTGCTGATACTCACCGATATAGCCGAACAGACTTTCGAAACGGTCATTCAGTTTCATAGGATACACAGCCAGAAGTTCCGGAAAAACGGCTTTCTGGTAAGTCGATCTATTTTCTACGCCGACTTTCCATAAAGAATCTCCCTGTATGCGGTATTTATACATGGTACAGTGTTCCGTACCGGTTAAGAGAGAATCACTGCCGGTATAAACCAGTTCATATTGTTCCTTCACCGGAGTCAGTTGCTCTATTTGCCAAACTTGCCCCGGACCCGGCTCACCGGGTGAGAAGTAATTGATCTCCTGCTTACAGATTTCATCGCCTACCCGGGGAAGCGTAGCCGATTTATGCAAAATAGTTTGTGCGCTCGCATGCAGACAACAGATGCCTAACAAAGCGATAAATAATTTTTTTCTCATAATATAGTAAGTTAACATCGTCGTATATCGGTTAACATCGTTTGATAAAAGAACCTGCCTGAAAAATCAACGCAATCAGACAGGTTCTTTCTTTACGTCTACTTGTCTGTGCGGAAAGGGCCTACCGGTACTCCGGACGGGCTATACAGATTCCCATTCGGACAGTCGGCCCAGTTGTAACGTGCCGCAATGGGAATTTCCACTTGAGGAGATTCCAGCACGACACTTTTACCATTTTGCTGCAACGTTGCTTTAGCCGGATAGAATACTCCGTCGGGACCAGCCAATACAAATCCTTTTACTTCTCCTGCATTAGCTTGTACAGGTGAATCGAATGCCAAAGCAAGTGTACGGTCATAAACCTTATATCCTGTACAAACCGGCATGTGATAAGTACCTTTCCGGTAAGTATCGGCTAATGACAAAGCCGCCAGCCGCTTACCGACATCCTGCTTGTTCTTCGGATGAATATCATACGGATCGCCTAAATCGACGGCTGTTATCATCCCTGTATTGGCTATATGCAAAGCCTCGGCCTGTGCCTCGCGAAGAACTGCCCACCGGGAATCCGGCTGTACTTCCTGCGGAGTCATATAACCGGCCAATTGTACAAAGTAGAAAGGCAAATCAATTTTCCACTGTTTCCGCCAGTCGGCAATCAATGCCCGGAACAAAGGAGCATATTGCTCGGCTCTACTGGCATTTTCTTCTCCCTGATACCAGATGACACCCTTAACAGGGAAAGCAGTTAACGGACTGACCATGGCGTTGTACAACCCGGAGGGATAATGAGAACTCTCGGGAGAAACCGGTTTCGCAGGAATATCGGTAACCGACATACCTATCCGGTAAATCCACTTTCCGGCCAGTGAGATCCGTTCGCCACCAACTTCTGCATATAAATCTTCGGGAGCGCCATTGATTCCTCCTTCACCTCCATAATCGGTCACACGTATGGTCAGAACACCCTTTCCGGCTTTTACCTCGTTGGCAGGAATCATATAAGACCGGGGAGTCGCGTGCCCCTGTCCCCTTGCTATTTCTTGTCCGTTATAGTAAGTAATATCTTCGTCGTCAATCTTTCCCAAAGACAGCCTGACCTCTTTTCCTTGCCAAGCCGCAGGGATTTCTATTTCACGTTGAAACCAGACAACACCATCAAAACCATCCAGACCGTTCCGTTCCCAGAATCCCGGAAGTTGCATCGGTTGCCAACCGTCACCGGTTTGCAAGGAAGATATCCATAAAGGCTGTCCCTCTCCATAGCCGGCATCCCGGTTCATAAACTCTCTTTCCCATGCCTGCATCTCTTTTTGATAAGCTGCCATCAAACGTTCTTTATCAAAGCCGAGTGCCTCCATCTCAGTCAGTTTTTCCCGGAATTCCGCCACTTGCTTCAATGTACCCGCACTGGTCCATGACTCGGCAGGAGTTCCTCCCCAAGTACAGTCAATCACCCCGATGGGAACATTCAGATTCTTCCATAACTCACGGGCATAGAAATAAGCCACAGCAGAAAAGTCCGCAACAGTAACCGGACTGCATTCCTTCCAACTGCCACCGATGACCTCCACATCCGTAGCAGGAGTATATCCGATCCTCCTCTCGATCTGCAACAAACGGATGGAGGGATATTGCGCTTCTGCCGTCTCCTGTTCATAGTTCATCACTCCTCCCCACTGCGCTACCGGCATTTGCATATTCGACTGGCCGGAACAAAACCAGACTTCACCGGACATTACATTATCCAATATCAATTTTTCTCCATCGGAAAGAGTCAATGTATACGGGCCACCAGCCACAGGTGTCGGTATCTCCAACCGGAATGAACCGTCGGCCTGGGATTTGACAGTGTATTTTTGCTTATTCCAACTTGCTACAACCGTTACCGTACGTTGCGGCTTCGCTTTCCCTTCCAAAGTCAGCATACTATTTTGCTGTACTACCATATTGTCTGTGAAAAAAGCAGGCAAAGTAATCTTGGCAGATACAGGAGCTATCAGCATGAACAATGCCGCTCCTGTAAAAAATGATTTCAAATGATCTTTCATTTCTTACTTTATTTAACGATGAGAACGATGTTATCTGACGGTGAATAACATCGTTCCCAACTAATTTACAAACAGTTCGTCTCAGCGTTCAGAGCATCATTTCAGCCTGATACTCAATTTATTTCCCGGTAACGTTTCCGAGCTATTACCATACATAATTTCATAATCTCCCGGCAGGATACGCATGGTATTGGTCTCCGGATCGAAGAATTCAAACGTTCTCGGCGGAAGGTCGATAGAAACGACAGACAATTTACCGGCTTTCAACGGTATACTGCGAAAAGCACGGAGAGTCTTGACAGGTCCTTCCTTATCACCCACTTTGCGGACATATACCTGAACAACCTCAGTACCTTCGCGCTTGCCTGTATTCTTCACATTGGCTTTGAAGGTTACCGTCTGATTGGTAGAGATCACATTCTTACTCAAACGGCCTTTGGATATATCAAAAGTAGTATAGCTCAATCCGTAGCCGAAAGGATACAAAGGAGTTTCCGTCATGTATCTGTAAGTACGTCCTTTCATGTCGTAGTTTTCAAAATCAGGCAACTGATCCGTATTCTTGTAGAAAGTGACAGGCAGTTTTCCACTCGGATTATAATCACCGAACAGCACATCCGCTACAGCCGTTCCTCCGGCTTGTCCGGGATACCACGCCTGTAGAATGGCATCACATGATTTCGTTTCGGGTACCAGAGCGACAGCCGAACCGGAACAGTTCACGAAGATCACCTTTTTACCGGCCTGTTTCAATGCCTTCAAGATGTTACGTTGTACTTCCGGCAGTTCGATCGTCGTACGGTCACCACCACTGAAACCGGGGCAGTTGACAAAATACTTGTCTTCACCCTCCAGATCCGGAGAAATTCCGCCAACGAAAATCACAACATCAGCATCCGAGACTCTCCCGGCAACTGCTTCAGGAGCTATCTGACGATAAACACCGATGTCAAAGCGCAACAACGCTTCCGCACCCGCCTGCATATACTCCACCTTGATTTTATAATCCTTTCCGGCAGTAGCTTTCAGTGTATATTCTCTTTTTGCACTGGCATGTGCCCCCCAGTAATCAATCACTTTCTCACCGTTGACATAGACACGATACCCGTCGTCACCCTCGATAACCAGAGAATAATCACCGTTATTCTTCGGACGGAAAGTTCCTTCATAAGATGCAGTGAAGTTATACAGTCCGACTCCCGGAGCATAAACGGTATTTCCACCGTTGTTGAAATTGAAAGGGGTGCTTACCTGCTGTATGGCGGCTACTTCGCCTTTCAGATCCATATTATTCCAATAAGTGCCGGTGAAGCCCGGTTTGCCATTGTTGGACACCTCACTGAAATAAGAATCGAACACCTGATTAGTCAATAACTCGCAGCCCTTTTCATAAGGCACGTTACCAATCTTATTTCGTATTCCTTCCAAAATGGTGGATGTGTGTGACGGAGTCCCTTTATAATTACCCCATTGCATCACAGAATCCACTGCGTTCGGCCCCATAACGGCAATACGCGTACCTGTTTTGGCAAGCGGAAGCACACCGTTGTTATGCAGCAATACCATAGACTTACGGGTTACATCCAAAGCCATCTGCTTATGGGTTTCACAATCCACTGTATCGATACTGATTTTACTCCACGGAACCAGAGTATCATCGTCCATCTCTCCCAGTTCAAAACGGGCCTTCAACAGACGACGCAGGCTTGTATTGATCCGTTCTTCCGAAATAAGTCCTTTCTTTACCGCTTCTTCCAGATGGGCATATTCAATACCGCATTCCAGATCAGTACCGCTTAGTACGGCAGCGGCACTTGCATCCGCCGCATCCTTATGAGTGGCATGGCGGTCTTTATAAAAGAAATCGCTGATAGCTCCACAGTCACTTACCACCATGTGTTTATATCCCCATTCATCACGCAGAATCTGAGTCAACAGACGATTGCTGCCACAACAAGGATCTCCTTCAAAACGGTTATAGGCACACATCACCTCTTTTACATCCGCTTCCTGTACCAAGTCTTTAAAGGCCGGCAAATAAGTTTCCCACAAATCGCGGGGAGATATATTCTCCGCATTGAAATAATGGCGTTTGGCTTCCGGACCGCTATGCACGGCATAGTGTTTGGCACAGGCATGAAGTTTGTCATATTTGGCATCGGCAGGCCCTTGCAGCCCATTAACGACTGCAACTCCCATACGGCTGGTCAGGTAAGGATCTTCCCCATAGGTCTCCTGTCCGCGTCCCCAACGCGGGTCACGGAAGATATTCACGTTCGGTGTCCAAAAAGTCAATCCCTCACAACGTACCCCTCTACGGCCTTCCCGATGTGCATTATGATATTTGGCACGGGCCTCATCACTGACAACCGTAAACACATCTTCTACCAGCTTATCATCAAAAGTGGAAGCCATTCCCATTGTAATGGGAAATACCGTAGCTATTCCGGCACGGGCTACTCCGTGCAGCGCCTCGTTCCACCAGTCGTAATGGGCAATACCCAACCGCTCCACCGGGAAAGATTCGTTTTGCATCAGCCGTACTTTTTCTTCCAAAGTCAACCGCCCCAATAAATCCTCCGCACGCTGTTCCGGAGATAAATCCGGATTCTTGTAAGGTTCATTTTGCGCTACACCAGTGATAGCGATAGCACCCAGACATAAAGTAAATATAAGTTTTTTCATTCTTCTTTTCTTAATTAGGGAGATATTATAATTCAATGGTTTCCTGAAGTTTAATATCTTCAGACGAGCTTCCTATCAGGAACACATATTTACCCTCAGGAGTCACGAACTGCCGGGTTTTCTCATCCCAATAGCGCAGTTCCTTTTTCGGTACGGAAATGGTTACGTCTGCGGACTTCCCTTTCTTTATATGTACTCTGGAGAAACCTCTCAACTGTTTCAGAGGCATATAAGTACCTGTCTCCGGATACTGAACATATACCTGAGCCACTTCATCACCATCGTATTTACCGGCATTGGATACCTTGAATGTAATATCGATCGTATCATTGGCTATTGAAACATTCTTCTTCTTGTAGTTGAACTTCGTATAGCTCAACCCGTAACCAAACTCATATAAAGGCTTACCCTTGAAATACTGATAAGTTCTGTTTTGTACTGAGTAGTTATCGAAAGAAGGAAGCTCGTCCAGTGAGTTATAATAAGTCAACGGAAGGCGGCCACCCGGATTGTAATCGCCAAACAATACCTCTGCAATAGCTGTTCCACCCTGTTCGCCGGGATACCAGGCATTCAATATGGCCGGAACATTTTCATCGATCCAGTTAATAGCCAAGGAGCTTCCGGCAACTAACACGACCACCGTATTCGGATTTACCTTGTAGAGCTCACGGATAAACTCCTGCTGATCGGTAGGTAACTCCAAAGAGTAACGATCCTGCCCTTCTCTCTCGATCGATTTATTGATACCCAAAACGGCAACGGTTACATCACACTCTTTGGCAGCCTTACCGGCATCGCCAAACAATGCCAAACGATCTACCTGATCAGTAGTAGGTACCTTCCAATAAAGACGCGCAAAACAATCTCCGCCGCCATCAAAATATTCCACCTGCAAGTTATATTCTCTGCCGGCTTCCAACTTCACTATTACATTATCCATCTGGGCACTTCGTTCTGTCCACGAGTCAATCAGTTTCTTTCCATCCAGAAACAGACGGCAACCGTCGTCCGTTTTCAGTCCCAATGTGTATTCTCCCGAAACGGCCGGTTTAAGAACACCTGTCCAGCGAATGGACATGGGTGCCTGCGGCTGGAACGGATCAGGACGGCTGGCGGGATCATAAATCAACTCTTCCTCCGTACGAACCGACGGTGTACCTTCCAACTTGCTATTTGTGAAATACTCTGCTTTCAAGCCGTTCGGGAAGTAGTTCTTGCTAATCGGATCAAAATCCGAACCCGTAGATACCCAAGGGGCATATACAACTTCCACATTCGCTTTTTCAGCATACTTCCTGATACCATCGAGCACAGAAACGGGAGCGTTCTTCGGAATGCCGCTATAATCTCCAAATTCACAGTGACCGGCATTGATACCCACTACAGCAATGGACTTTACTTTCTTTAAATTTAAAGGCAAGAAGTTTTTCTGATTTTTCAGAAGAACCATACTTTGCCGTGCAGTTTCCAATGCCAGTTCCTGATGCTTCTTACAACCGATAACAGAGGGCTCTATCTGATTATAGGGATTCTGAGAAGGATCGTCAAAAAGCCCCAGGAGCATTCTGCCCCGCAAAACCCGGTAAGCGGCAGAATCGATATCGGTTTTGCTTACCATCGATTCGTTATAGGCTTTCAATAACGGAGCCGTATATACACGGTCACCGCACTCCAAATCGAGTCCGGCTTTAATAGCTAATGTCGCAGCTGCGTCCAGATCTCTCACATATTTATGTTTAGTCACCATCCACTCGGGGGCACTGCAATCCGAAACAATATAACCGTTAAAGCCCCAGTCTCCACGCAATACATTCTTTATCAGGTAGGTATTGACTGTACAGGGAACCCCGTTCACCGCATTGTAGGCCATCATGATGGACTGCGCCTTTGCATCGACGATACAACGTTCGAAAGAAGGCAGGTAGAACTCTCGTAAGTCCCGTTCGGACATTCGTGCATTACAGCTCGAACGGTTGTGCTCCTCATTATTGGCAGCAAAGTGTTTAGGAGTAGAAACCGTTTTCAAATAACGGGGATGATCGCCTTGCAAGCCCTTGACAAACTCGCAGCCGATCACTCCGGTCAGAAACGGATCTTCTCCGTAAGTCTCCGGAGTTCTGCCCCAACGCGGATCACGGGCCATATTTACAGTAGGCGACCAGAAAGTCAGCAAGTCACTGGCACCGGCTATTTGTTTCTTACCATAATCCAGCTCTTTCCAACGTCCCCGCGCCTCATCCGAAATGGCGGAAGAGACCTCAAAAATCAGCCCGGGATTCCAAGTTGCCGCCAACCCGATAGCTTGAGGAAATACCGTAAACTCACCCGGGCGGACAATACCGTGCAAAGCTTCGTTTCCATGATAATATTTATCAATATTCAAGCGGGGAATCTCTCTTGCATCATTCACCAGCAAAGAGATTTTTTCCTCTATCGTCAATCTGGAGAGCAAATCTAAAAGACGTTCATGCTGAGGAGCATTCATGTCGCGGAACAGCTCGCCACCGTTCTGTGCCTGCCCTGTCAACGGCAATGCCAACAGAGATAACGAGCATCCGATTAATTTAAGAATCTTCATCATGTAAGTTTGTAGTTTAAATATTTAAAAGTTTAAAGGGTTATCGTGTTAAATGTTTTGGGAGCCAGTTTTACATTGGCCACATGTCCTTTGCAGGCTATCCTGATATTCCGTTCTTCCGTATCTTTATTGGCACAAAAAATAACTACCTGTCCATCCGGATTTTTAAATGCCAATACATTATTTCCTTTCGATACATTCAGCCGATGAGCGCCTTTCTTCACGAAATGGCTCAAATGCTTCATCACATAAAACTCCGGTGTATAAATGACCTGTTTCGTCTGTGAGTCGATACGTATCATCGCATTTTGTCTCCATCCCCAAGAACTGGCACCATCATCCTGCAAAACCATATTCCAGTACATATAAGAGTTCACACCTCCGTTCAAATAGGTATTCAGCAAGTCAAATGTATGTTCTGCCGCTCCCCAGTCAAAAGTACCGCCGCCACACTCGTTTTCTGTCTGCATCAGTTTCATATCAGGGTATTTTTGATGAACATCAGCCACAATATCTTTTCCTTCCCACTGCAATCCGATGCCACGGATATATTGGGCGGCATCAGTATCTTCCATCACACAAGCCAAATCTGCCATCTTATTGCAGTTAAAAGTACCGAACCATAAATCGACATTCGGATGCTTCTCGCTAAATGCCGGTCCTAAATATTTCCCGATAAAATTGGCCATCGACTTCGGAAGCCAACTGCAATTGGGCCATTGGTGCTTTGTATAGGGTTCATTCTGAAAATACAACAGCGAAACATCAATGCCATTCTGTTTATACGCATCAATGAATTTGGATAGATAAAGCGCATAAGCAGTCAGATATTCGGGCTCTTGTATAAGATGATCACCGGCCACTTCATTTCCTTCTCTGAAATCGTTGTGCTCACCGGGAGCAGTCGCATAATGTTTGGTGGCTTTCATCCAGATAGGAGGACTCCAGGGTGAAGCCCATAACTTGAGATTCGGATTGATGGCTAATGCGGCTTTTATATAGGGTATCACCCCACCCTTATCGCGCTCTATACTGAAATTCTTCATTTCAAAATCTCCCGGAGTTTCATTATAACTATACCAGTCACGGGCATAGTCATTCGCACCGACCGGTAAACGGCAGAATGTAAAATGCACACCATCCGGGCCAAACAAAGCATTTAATACCGTATCACGCTGCCCTTCGGACAGTAAAGACAAAGCATCCCATCCTAATTCATTAAAGCATCCGCCAAAACCGTCAATCACCTGTTCTTCCGTATCCGAAACAATAATGTCGGCATCCGCGTCTGTCTGCCTCTGGACCTGCACGGGCGACCTCTGCCACTGAGCCTGCTCGGATGTAGTATAAATTTCCGCTTCTTGAATATCAGGTGATTTACAGCCCTGAATTGCTAAAAGTGATAATAATAAAAATTTAAATCTCATAGGTATATAGTTTAGTAATTGTGTTTATGTTCCATTACATTAAGTGAGGGAGGTACATCATCGGCACTCGCTCCCCATTCCGTATTACATTGATTACCCATTACAAATTCGAGTTTTCCTCCGTTTTCTATATCTTCATGACGAAACCAGGGCTTTGACCATACTTTACCATTCAGCTTAGCCGACTGAATATATTTATTATCAACCGAACAATTACGGGCAACAATCTCCAAGACCTTTCCATTGCTCAACTTCATTTTTACGGAAGAGAAGAAAGGACTTCCGATATGATATACCGGCAAGCCCGGTGTAACCGGATAAAAGCCCATCATTGAGAAAACGACAAAGGAAGAAAGGCCGCCACCGTCTTCATCTCCGGGAACTCCCATCAAATCATTCCGAAACCACTGATGAACCAGCGAACGGATCCGCTGCTGGGTTTTCCAAGGGGCCTGTGCATAGTTGTACAGATAAGGAATGTGTAGAGAAGGCTCGTTAGCCATAGAAAATTGCCCCACATTTCCTGTGTGATCAGGGAGTTGGGCATAAAATTCGTACTTCGGTTTCCCCAACCATTCACTGAAGGTGGCATCCAGGTTTTTAACAAAAGCCGAAGCGCCTCCCATCATATTTACCAAATCACCGAAGTTATGCTGAACGTCCCACCGATAAATCCAACCGTTGTTTTCTCCATAATATTCACGTGCACCGAGTCCCCCGGAAAAACGATAATCAAAAGGCTCTAAAAACCGGCCATCCTTATCCTTGGGGTGGAAGAAAGAGGTTTGGGGATTAAACAAATTACGATAGTTGTAAGAACAGGACACATAATGATCCGCTTCCTTCTCCAATCCGAGAGCAGAAGCGATACGCGACAGACACCACTGGTCATAAGCTGTCCCTAACGTTACAGCGACCGATTGCCGTTTCTCAAAAGAGTTCACTTCAGGCACCGTTTCCTGTTCTCCCGATGCCAATGACGGGATATATCCTTTCTCTTTATAAAAACGGTCTATCCATCCGGCCTTTGCACTCGACCAGGGAGCCAGCGTCTTTTCTTCAATGGCAGCCTTCGTATAGGTATAGGCCTTCTGTAAATCAAAATCACGTACTCCTTTATACCAGGCATCCGCTATGACAGAAACTCCATGATTGCAATTCATCCGGCGCGAATCTCCCGTCACTTCCGGAAAATTAGGAAACCAATGGTCCGAACTGAACTCGGACATCCTCAGAAATGAACGGATGATATCCGTATGTTTTTTCCGGTCGGTCAATATTCGTAAAGGATGGGCCGCCCGATAACTATCCCAAATCCAGTCGTCCGTATAGTAAGCATAACCACCGTCTTCATGTATCCGATTATCGTATACACAGAAATAGCGGCCTTCTTCACTGATGTTTACCGGACGTTCCAGGCAACGGTACAGAGAAGTATAGAAAACGAAACGGTCATTTTCCGTTCCACCGGAAACACTGATTTTTCCAAGTTCTTCGTTCCAGATTTTGCGTCCTGCCGACGTTACCTTTTTCAGATCAAAGTCTTTGATCTCTCTTCGCAAGTTCCTTTTCGCTTGCTCCACACTGATATACGAAATTCCATAACGGACATTCAACGAAAGCGGAGCGGCATTCCAGCCGACCACCACGCAGGTATTATCCCCTTTTGCCTTGCGTTTGCCTTCCTCCCATTTATCAGATTGGAGAGTACCCGTCTTCGTCGGCTCCGTATCCGTCTCCATATAGATATATACCCGCAGGTTATTCCACATATTCTGATAACCGGAAATCACGTTACCGCTAACCTCCAATTCACCATTTCCGGCATTTAATATGAGATAAGGAGTTTTATCTTCCTTATAATCAAAATGATAAATTGCCGATTGGTGCGAAGGTGCAAACTCTACATGTAACTGCTGATTGCATAAATCCACCTGATAGTGATAAGGTTTGGTCACCTCGTTATCATACTCAAAATTGATTACCCGGGACAATCCTGATGCATCCCCCTGAAAAGGCGACAGGTTAAAAGCAAAAGAACCGCGATGGCTGATCTGTATCAACGGGAGCCCATGAATTTTATCCGAAGTATAATCACCACGCTGCGGATAAACTCTTAACATACTGTTGGGCAGATGTACGATCGGATAGGTAGGAACCAGCAAATGACTGATATTCCCCATATATGGATTCACATAATCGACCGGAGCTTTCGCCGAAGCAGCTTCCAGTTTTGTGATACCCGTCGTTCCTGCAACAAACAATAAAATAAGTATTTTCCGAATTATAGTATTTACCATAAGTATTACGTCTGTAAAAAAATGCTACCTTAATAAAAACAGATCCCATGGAACGATTGGTTGTACATCTCTATCCATGAGACCTGTATTCAAAAAATCACTGAAAACAATACCTTTTTACCTTATGAATTGATCAAAGGTTCTTTCTTTGTCATCGTTTCTTCTATATCGTGCCAAACGTCATAATCGGCATCGCCATTACTACCGTCACATCCGTCTTTCAACAGACGATACCGGTAATGTAAATAGAACCTTTGAATTCTATCCAAATTGGTCTTCGTCTCTACATATAAATTGCTTTCACTGCTATCTACCATTTCAACCTGCATGGTACCCACCGAAGTTATTGTCAAAGTCGCATCCTCATTCACTGTTATACGTATCGCATATTTCTGAATATCCTCTTTCGTCAATTTAGAAACATCATACGTATTCATACCGGCAAAACAACGAATCGAATTCTTTGTCAAGGGAACAACCGGACGTGTCAATGAGAACGAACTATACCGGTCGATATCTTCTCCATTTTCCTTATAGAATATATCCATACCTACCGTCGAGTAAGTAGTTGAAGGCGATTGAAGAGCATAATCATTTTTCAGCAAAACGCGGTATAGAACCGTACGTTTATCCGGATTAATTTCATAAGCCGATACACTTTTAATTCGAAGAGGAATCAGATAAATAGAATCGGGAGACAAACCTTCCGGACGTACATGTACCGGAATAGTACCATAATTATCTTCACTCTCCGCTTTTAATACGGTGGTCATATCAGGTATATCGTACCGCTGTGGGTCGAGTGCGTGGGCAAACTTCGACTCATTAATATCAAAATTCAATCGGTTATACTCTGCCAGCGCTTCATTATCCGGTTCCAGTTCCGCCAATACATCCGTATCTATATGCTTGGTTCCTCCACATCCGATACTTATATATCCGGTGGACTCTTGCTTATTCAGATCATGGTTCACTGAAAAAACCAGGTTATCATCGCTTAAGACATTTATCACTTTCTTGTACAATTCCTTATCAAACTGTGCATCTTCATTACAAGCTGTCATGCAAAAAGTTACAGCAGCTGCCAATAATATACGACTTGTTTTCATGTTCTTTTCCTTAAATACATAGGTTTATATTAATCATCCCATCCCGGATTCTGATCCAACTTAGGAGCTTTTCTCACTTCATTCCGGGGAATAGGCAAAAACACTGTTTTTTTATCAACCACCCGGTTACGATAGTCCGCATGATTGACAACTGTACGCTGGAAAAATTCGTTTTCAAGTCCGTCTATATTCATACCCTCGATAGGTTTGCCTTCTTCCTCTTCATAAATACCCCAACGGCGAATATCATAGAAACGACGTCCTTCACCCAAAAACTCAACCATACGTTCTGTCACGATCTGTGCATCCATATCCTCCTCAGTTGCATAATCCTGTGCCCGTAATCCCGGCAAGCCTGCTCTATAGCGAATCATATTGAACGCTGTGATCATATCCTGCAAATTACCGGCTCTCGAGAGTTCATAAGTTTCGCCACTCTCCATGGTTACCGTATGCGTAGAATTTAAATGATTGATGGCTTCCGCATAAGACAAAAGAATTTCAGCGTAACGAATAATCGGAAAGGCTTTGGCTACACGAGCAGAGCCGTTACCATTATACCAATTGTCTGAAGGATGAATATATTTCTTCAATACATATCCGGTTACAGCATAATTTCTATCCTTATGGTCTCCGGTAGCCATATTCTTTCCTGCATTACCATTCATATAATAATTCACCGTCAAATTGAAAGAACCGCTATTACTACAAGAAGTTCCCGGCCAATAACAACCACTAAATCCTACACAAGCATAGAATCGCATCTCACGATTACTGTACATATTATAAGTACCTCTATTTAAGCGATAACCAGAGAATGTCTGAACCCTTGTCGTATTACCTTCTTCCGAATATTCATCGGGAGCAGCTTCCTGAATTGTTTTTCCGTTACGCGTCTTATAAGCATCCACTAATTTCTGTGTCAGGCACATACCGCTATATCCTCCCATGACTGCCGGGAAAGATTGACGGGTATACTCTGCCACTTCTCCTGAATTACGCGCCCAGATCAATTCTTTATTTTGTGTCGAATAAGTTTCTCCATTAAACATATCCGTATAAGATTTCAAAGGGTCGATTCCTCCGGCGCCATTCGGAAAAGTTTCCGTAGGAACACCTTCCGGCAACTCAGGGGTAACATATGCGCCGGAACTTGAGGCTCCTACCGTATGCAATGTATAGCGTTGTCCGCCATCCATATCCATTACACGCTTGGCAGCAGCAGCTGCCAATGCCCATTTTCTTTCATCATAGGTTTGGGATACATATTGTACTCCATCCGTACCACGTTTCCAGTTTCCAAAATAGCGATAAGCTGCCGTTCCTCCATTAAATGCCGGACTAGCCGCCTGTAAACGTACGCGGGCTATAATTGCGTAAGCTGCCCCCTTTGAAGGACGGCCATAATTTACGACAGAAACATCCGCTGGAATGTATTTAGCAGCTATTTCCAGTTCGGAACAAATGTATTCCACTGTCTCATCATACGTGGCACGAGCCCGATCATAATACTCCGCCTCTTCATTCGTTTCCAGAACCTCATCACCCAAGAGTACTGCCGGACCATAATTCATCAGAATATAATAATAAGCATACCCACGAAGAAAATGAGTGTAACCCAATAACTCCTGTTTTTGCAAAGGCGTAATATTCGTACATTCGTCCATTCTGTTCAAAATAAGATTCGCTTTACGAATTACCTTATAACAGGTACTCCATACTCCTAATCCCTGAGTATTGGCAGCAGAAACAAGTCCTAAAGTCAATGCTTTTCCATGGAACAAGTCATAGCCCATCAACGTAAATATATCATCGGCAGCCGTAATACCGGGAGTTTCGTCATTTCCAAATATCTTACTCTCATCCGGCAACTCTCCTGCCGTTCCCCATAAATATTTCTCCAAATTTACCCGGTTGGCAAATACCGAGTCATATTTCAATGTATCATCAAAATATTTGTCAACACTCAAAAAATCGCATGAGCTCATTAATCCCAATACCAAACATGGGATTAACCAAACACTCTTATTTATGAATTTCATACTCATTCTATTTTAAATCAAAAAACAATTCTTAAAAATTCACATACATCTGGAAAGCAAAACGCTGTGGAATCGGATAAGCTCCACCATTGTGATCGGCCTGCTCTGCATCCCACAATTTCATCGGGCTCCAGATACACAGGTCAGATGCAACAAACTGTAAATCAAGAGAACGTACTCCCAAATATTTCAGTAATCTACCAGCCGGTAAATTATAGTTAACACTAATTTCCTGCAATCTCAGATAGCGTGCATTTTGATACCAGAATGACGAGAACTGAGTATTATTCTCATTCTTACCATAGCTAAGACGTGGGAATCTTGCATTCGGATTCTCTGTCGAAGGATCACCGGAATAAGATGCCGGAGTCCAACGGTTACTTTGGTCAGCAACAATCTTCAGCACATTACCGGTTTTTCCACCATAAAACGGTATATACCCTTCACCATTCTTTCCTTTATCCCAATATCCGTTGTCATCTACAAAATAGTAGTCTGTCTTTCCAGTTCCTTTAAACAAGACCCCTAAAGTCAAATTCTTATACCGGAATTCTCCACCAAAACCATACATCAGACGCGGATAGTTCGGATAAGATAAAGGCACTTTGTCATCATCATTAATCACACCATCCCCATTTACATCTTTATATTTGATATCTCCCGGCAAATAATCTCCGAACGTCTGCTTCGGACTGGCGGCTATGTCCGCTTCGTCACGGAAAAGCCCCAAAGCAATATATCCACGGAATGCATTGTTTACATAACCTGAATAGTTTTGATAATCATACTTTTGTACAGCCTGTTCCCAATTTTTCACTTCATTGGCCGAATAAGTAAAGTTTCCGCGCAATGTAAACGACATATTTTTATTGATATTCTGAGTAAATGAAATATTACCGTCTGAACCATAACTTACCATCTTTCCGACATTACCGAAAGGCATTTTCTGTAAACCAGCATAGTCAGGGATTTGTTGACGTTCCTGATAGATACCGTCACGTTTATCATAGAAAACATCTACTACAAAATTTAAACGTTCTCCAAACAGTTTACCTTCAATACCAATATCCGTTTTCTTGGCAATTTCCCATTTCAAGTTATCAGCGCCTATCGTCTCTTCTGTGATATATCCGTTGGTACTTCCCCAACCACCACCATCACCAGTTTTCAATAGCGTCAGATAAGGGAAACGAGTATTTGTCAAACGGTCGTTACCTACCGTACCGTATGATCCACGGATTTTCAAAAAGTCCAACCATGGCAATTTCTCCCGTACCCAATCATATCCGGTAGGAACCCATCCCACAGCTACTGCCGGAAAAAATCCGAAACGATCTCCCTTTGCAAAGTTGGCCGAACCGGTATAGCCAAAATTCAAATCCAAAAAATAAGTATCACGCAATCCGTAAGTGATTCGTCCTGACAGACCCTGATAACGGATAGGAATAGCATACATGCTCCTTAAACTTTCATCTTTATCATCAATATCCTTATTCATCTTCTGCTCACTACTCATATAGTAGTACAACAGCCCACTCAGGCGGTGTTGTTCGGCAAAAGTCCTTTCATAATTCAACATCGATTCGAAATGTACTTTATAATATTGCTCGTCTTCATGAGTGTACTTCACCGGTTCGCTGTCTAACTTCTTATATAGTCCCAATTCTCCGGTATAACGACGGCGATCTGCGTAATACATCTCGGGACGCACATAACGTTTCTCCTTCAAGTTCAACTCCGTATCATAAGCTATCTGTGCCCGGGCACTCAAACCTTTAGTAACCATAGAAAGATCTTGCTTCAACTCTACAGTCGATTTTCCACGGAAATGACGTGTATTACTCATACCGGTGTAATTCAGCATGACATAAGGTGAATAAGCATTATCTGCTCCATAAGCCGGTAATTGTCCGGTAGAATAAACTCTTGGAATAGTCAACGGTGTCAAATTGCGTTGTGTGGCCCATAAAGCATCCGTATCGGCATTACCGGGCTCTGCCTTTTCTGAAATAAAACCATCGGACCCAAAGTAAACCGTAGTTGTTTTGGTCAGATTAATATCTAAATTGACACGATAATTGTAGGTGCGATATCCGACTTTTGTAGAATACTTAGAAGATTTTTCCTGTTTGTAAGCAGAAGATTCATTAGACATGCCCAAACTCAGATAATAACGTGCAAGGCTACCACCGCCTTTTGCATTTATATAATAAGTCTGCTGCAAAGCATTACGATTCAAAACCTCTTTCTGCCAGTTTACATTCGGATACAAATCCGGGTCTAACTGATATTTGATCAAATCCAATTCCATGTCTGAATACAAAGGTGTGTTTCCTCTGACTCTAAGAGCCTCATTCGCCAATTTTGCATAATCATAAGCCTCCAGATATTCGGGCATATTTACCATATGAGAAATGGTCCAATTGGCGCGGGCTGTAATCTGCAATTTATCTGCCGTACCCCTCTTAGTAGTTACCAAAACAACACCGTTTGCACCACGAACACCATACACTGCTGTTGCAGACGCATCTTTCAATACCGAAAAACTCTCGATATCCGAAGGATCTATCTCGCTCAAATTACCCTCCAAACCGTCAATCAACACCAAAGCACTGCTGTTGGCACCAAAAGTACCGATACCACGAATCCAAAACTCTGAGATATTTTTTCCGGGTTCACCACTACGCTGAAGTGAAATAACACCCGGAATACGTCCACCCAACATATTGTTGATATTCGTTGCCGGAGTTTGTATATCCGCAATATCAACATTAGTAATAGCACCCACAACACTCACTTTACGCTGTGTACCCATACCTACAATAACAGTTTCGTCAAGTACCTGTGAATCTTGTTTCAACTTGATGGAAATATTACTTTCCGATTTCGTTACCAAATGTTCTTCCTGCTTATATCCCAAAAATGAAACAACAATCACATCATTTTTCTGAGCTTTCAAAGAGAACTTACCGTCAATATCCGTAACAGCTCCCACCCCCGGAGAGTTCTTAATAAAAACACTGGCTCCAGGAACCGGCATATCCAAATCATCAAACACTTGTCCGGACACTGTAAATGTACTTTTTTGTTGTGCAAACACAGCAACACAACCACACAACAAGAACAATAAAAATATATATTTCTTCATACTGTATTATCTTAAAAGTCTCAATTATCATTCAATAGCAAGTCGGCGTACACACTGATTTTCACTATCACCAATATAGATAGTTCCATCGGTATCTAATGCTACACCAAAAGGTTTATCAAACAATGCCTCTTCCGGAGTTCCATCCATAAATCCCGATTGACCGGCAAGTCCGATTACCGTACTGACAATTCCATCTTGTGAAATCTTTCTGATCACATGATTATTCGTATCGGCCAAATACAACTCATTATCCGCACTTACTATCATCTGACGAGGTTCGTTAAACATAGCATACTCACAAGGGCCATCTGCATATCCCGAACGATTCGTCATACCGGCATATAATTTATGTTCACCTGTTTTTAGGTTGTATGTATAGATACAATGGGAGTTAGTATATGCCAAATATAAAATATGTTCTTCCCCTTTAATCGGACTAAATACTATATAAGAGTCGCTCTCGGCCATCAATTTCGTCTGTGTTGAAACAGCCATTGTATATCCCGTCGACGGATCAAACCGTAATAATGTGCCATCCTTTGCGCGTGTATACATAAATCCATCATATTTGCACATTGCAAATGAGTGTTTAAATTTAATATCAAAATCATCACTGGAGGGATCTTTACGCAAAGATGATTTACGGGGGATCCACATGTTCTCTGATGAAAGTACCCAATACTCCATTCCTGCATCTGACGGAATATACACCGTCTGTCCATCGTCGGCTATACAAGGCTGATTGAGTGGCGCACCGGTATTGGGAATAAGAATCTGACTCTTGTCTTCCAATTCATTTACCAGCATCACCTTGTTTTGGTCATAATAGTTATCCAGTTCACGGCAACAAACAAATATATTATGGTCAGCATCAATTGCCAAATAAGTAACCTTTGGGAATTGAGTTTCGGCAAGATTTCCCACTTGCGCTCCAGGAGTTCCTTTCATGCCACAAAGAGTAGTTACGGTAGTCTGAATGTGATAAGTAAAATGTTCGTCAAACACCACTTTATTATCACCTACAGAAACCGTAATAGTACAGTCTTCACCCGGTTTACGCGGTGTAATTACATACATTTTTTCGCCGGTGCTTCGAACTACGGCTGCTTTTGTGTCATTAAAATACACATTGATTTTACTTATATCCGTACCGAAATTTTCTCCGGTAAAGATCATTTTGGTAGCAATACCCCCTTCTTTCGGATAAAAATCCGTCAACACAATCGGCTTGTTGGGATCGTGTTCATTCTTTTGGTTTTCATCATCTTTACAAGAAGAGAATCCTACTATAAGGAAGCCCATCAACAAAGATGTAAAAAGTCTAAATCTGTTACTCTTTTTCATAATATAGTTATTTAATTTCCATGAATCTCATTTTTTATACAAATGGTAAATTTCGGCCTGATGCTTAGGTAAATTATAAGAAAGCTTGCCTTCTTGAATCTGTACATTATTTCCCGACCAACACTCTATACCACCGGAAACTTTCTCCGGAGTGATCCCAAGATCCTGAAGAGTCAGTTCACCACTCTTCACACCTTCGTCATAATTAAAATAAGCAATGTAATAAGCGTCTTCCGTTTCTAAAGTAAACAGGTCGACCGAGCGGTTAGAACCGGATACTTTATGACCATAAGCCGGTCTGAACGTTTTACCAAGATTGACAACTGCATTGATCCGGTCGTTAACAGCGAATTTCTTCACCTTTTCCTGTGACACCTCTGTTCCGATATAATTTCCTTTAGTCGATAAGTTATCGCCAATCATGAAATAACCCGTTACAGCTCCACTTGTGATACGAGACATATTTTCCGCTTCGCTCCGGTCCCCCATCACAAGATGGTCGGGGTCATTATAAGCATATACGCGATCCAGCCACCATCCGAAAGACAAACTGTTCATCATGTAATTGGTGTGCCACATTTCTCCCCAAGCATCACAGCTGATACGACGGGCATTCGCATACTGATAAGGGAAAAGGGGAGCAATCGATTCGACAATAAACATTTCGTCTCCACAGCGTTCACGCAGGTATTTCATCCCGTAATTAAAGGCTTGGGTACCTGTTGTTATATCCTTATTATACCATTTGTCTGCCTCAACCATACCGGCAGTAAGAAAATCCAGTTTGAGATATTTAAAACCGGCTGCTTTAAATTTATCAATGAAATAATTAATTCTCGACAGTGTAGCTGGGGCTGTAGGATCCATACAGCCGGCACCATATAATTTCCGTTTCTGACCGTTCACCTTTAAGTGTGATTGGCTGTATTTATAGCCATTATTCCCTTCAATATCACGTTCATTGTCCGGAAACCAGTCATTGAACGGAGTCCAGTAAATACCCGGCACCTGCCCATTGGCAATACAATGCCGAGCAAAATCTTCCAGTTGCTCCCAATTCAAGTTATCCCAATAAGAATCCAAGCCGACAAAAACAACTCCGCTTGCGCCAAAACCGCCTTTCCCTTGCAAATGCTCTTTCACAAAATCAGAGGCGGAAAGCACTCCTTCATAATTCACATGCGTACTCATCCCCCCCCAGCTATTCCAACCGAACGGAGTCCCCTTGGTCCACTCCCGTTTAGGAACAACGGCTGCATTCGCTTCTCCAAACGTTTCCATACCCAGCCTCCAATCATCAAAGAAACCTACAAACATTCTGGATGACTTCACCGTTGTGCTTTTTATAGAACCGTGCACCTTATCATCACGTGTAGCAGAATGGCTGGCACCGCTATAACATTCCAATTTAGTGATACTCCGGTTATCACGGGATCCTACCATACGTATAGCCGACTTCCAGGTATCATGCTCTACGGAACCAATCACAAGACCATTCTGGCTACCACCGTTAAAGATGGAAGTCACTTCGAATGAAATCGTATCGCGAGCCAACGGTCCGGAAGCGTGTATGGCACTTGCCGATTTTGATTGCGACAACGGTAACGAACCGTAAGTTATAAAACCATCATTATCAAAAGGGACAAATAATAGACGATTGTCAGTGTTCTGAGGTAAGAACTGATTGGTCGCCGTCGTATAAATCGGAGAGATATAATTGGTTACCAACACCTTTCCATCCACAGAAGTAAGATAAACCTCCGTCAGGAAAAAATCTTTGGAAGAATAAAGATAAAAAATCTGGTCGATGGTAGGAGCACCCTCTTTCTTATACTGTATCGTACATTTTTGAGCCGGACCGAACTCATCGGTAATCTCATCCTTTGTAAACTTCACATCTGTATATTCGGAACTATTATAGTAATTCGAAGAATTATTGAACCGAACAAACACATCGCTCAAAATGAGCTCTCCATTCTTCAACAAATCAATTTGCTTTGTCTCGTCTTTAAAACGAACCGTCCACTCACCGGCAGAAAATTCACGGCTATCGGCACAAGCACTTTCCAAGAATAAGATCTGAATGAACAATAAGCAAAGCGAATACTTAAATATACAATTTCGTCTCTTCATTTTATTAAATTTAAAAATTAACAGATGCATTACTTTGTTAGCCAAAAGTAGCCGATTCGTATATCTTAAAATTGCAAAATACAAGCAAAAAATAGAAAATTCGTAGTAACAGCAGGGGCAATATCCATGAAATAGAACCTCCCTGCCATTTTATGGAACAGATACACCGATTAAGGTAACGACAACCTATCAGAAGAAATTCGAAAAGTAATTATAAATAAGAATTGGAAAATCTCACAGAATTAAGTGCTGAAAACAGCCGATTCGCTAACCGCCACAAACAAAAAACAATAGGGAATTAGACAATAAGTCTAAGAAACAAAAAAATTCACTGCCCCCATCAGTTATCCAAAACTAAAATTGTAATGATTTAAACCAAACGGCAGGTTACTTAAAAGTAAAAACAGAGTTTCTTTTACAGTAAAGATAATATACAGGAACAACAAAACGCACAGATCTGGCTATCAACATATTAGATGAAGAGATTTTTCCCGTAGAGAATCAGGTCGTTTCTCTACGGGAAAAATATAGTTCCTTTACAAGAAACGATACTTTTCTCATAAAGGAACTATCTAAAAGTCCATAAGATATGACAAAGGGAGTAAAATGGAAAGTAAAACCAACCTCCCTTGTAAAGATAAAGGCAATTACCCTTTTCTCACACGCTTATAAGAACGATGTCCGTATATAGTTACCACCACAAAACAAATAAATGGAAGTATAAACGAAAGATTCACCGCTGGCATTCCAAATAAAGCATGCTGATCAATGATACTTGCCTGTAACGGAGGTAAAACCGAACCGCCTAAAATAGCCATAATCAACCCGGCAGCGCCAAATTTGGCATCATCCCCCAAACCTTGAAGAGCTATTCCGTAAATAGTAGGGAACATCAATGACATGCATGCCGAAACACCGACCAAACAATACATACCTCCGATATTCTGTAGGAAAATAACTCCCATTGTGAAACAGCAGGCGGCAATAGCCAAAATCTTCAGCAGAAGCCCGGGGTTGAGATAACGCAGCATGAAAGTACAGACAAAGCGGCTCACACAAAAAATAACCATTGCTATTATATTGTATTGCTGAGACAAAACTTCTGCCGCCTGTTCACTCATCCCTTGCGACATAAACAAACGGGTACCGTATTGAATGATAAATGTCCAACACATGATCTGTGCACCCACATAGAAAAATTGAGCAATCACCCCTTCACGATAATGATGAATGGAAAAGATACGCTTCAACGTAGGCAGAAAATCGATGGAATGAGACTGGTCAGCGTTTTTGGGCATCTTCACCATACGGATCAGCAATAACATAACCAGAATGACAATACCGATTACCAGATATGGAGCAATCAGTACGGCCAAATCTGAATCACGCATCGCCTCGAACTCAGTTTGAGACAACTGAGCCCGTTCGGCAGTATCCATCGGATTCAGACGGTTCTGGATACAATTCATCGCCACATACATGCCTAATAATGACCCCATCGGATTGAAAGATTGGGCCAGATTGAGCCGACGCGTAGCCGTCTTCTCCGTGCCCATCGACAGGATATACGGATTAGCACTGGTCTCAAGAAAGGAAAGCCCGCAAGTCAAAATAAAATAGGCAATTAAAAAAGGATAATAGTTTCCGGTCATCATGGCTGGAAAGAAAAGGAGAGCACCGAATGCATACAGCCCCAATCCCAACAAAATGCCGGCCTTATAAGAATACCGGCGGATAAATATAGCAGCCGGAAAAGCCATTGCAAAATAACCACCATAAAAAGCGACTTGCACCAATGCGCCATCCGTCACACTCATACGGAATATCTTGGAGAAAGCTTTTACCATGGGATTGGTTATGTCATTGGCAAATCCCCAAAGTGCAAAACAACTGGTGATGAGAATAAAAGGAATAAGATAGCTGACGCCGTCTTTGCTCAGGATAGAAAAGCGTTTGGTGTTATTCATAATGGTATAAATTCGTTAGGATATAAACTCGTTTGAGGTTGTTCGTAAAAATAAAAGGTTATTCGTATAAATGGAACATACGTTCCATCGGTTGCCATTTTTGTGCGGAAGTAGATCCGGGGGTCACAAGTTGGAAAATCGCCATATAATCTTCCCATTCCTGCTGGCGGGGCAGAGTGGCAAGCCGTTCCATTGCCGTGTCCCAATCAAAATCGAGTGCAGTCTCGACTATCATAAACAAACGTGTATCCAAAATGTAGATTTCCATTTCAAGGATACCGACTTCCCGGATAGCGGCGATAACTTCCGGCCAGATTTCCGCTTGGCTGTGGCGTCGGCGATACTCGGCTATCAGCTTCGGATCGTCACGCAGATCCAATGTCCGGCAATATCGTTTCACCGGTTGATGATGCTCTTTAGCCGCATAACTTTTAATAGATGTTTCCATGGTTTTATTTTTATCTGTCCCTTTAAATAATTTCTGTAATTTCATCACGTGCCTTAATCTCCCCACACGCCAAAGCTTGCACAAGGATATTTCCAATAGCAGTGGCTTCAACAGGACCTGCATACACCGGAATGCCCAATGCTTCTTCCGTCAGGCGGTTGAGAAGGCGGTTACGACACCCTCCCCCTATGATATGAAGTTGGGTAACAGGTGACGGTAACAAGCTGTTTAACTGAGTGACTCCTTGTTTATAACGTTGCGCGAGCGATTTAAGTATACAAAGAACATATTCGCCGCAAGTTTTTGGTACGGCAAGGCGATGTTCACGGCAATAATCGGCAATTGCTTTCTCCATATTCAACGGACTTTGAAAGACCTCGTCATCCACACGGATAGTTGAATCGATTTCCGCATTCTCCGCAGCAGTTATCAGAGTTTCGTACTCCGTATCTTCGCCCCGTTCTTTCCACTGAGCTATAAGTTGCTGCAAAATCCACAAGCCTGTGATATTCTGCAAAAAACGGATTTTACCTCCCACGCCTCCTTCGTTGGTAAACCCTGCCAAGCGAGCCTCTTCGGTAAGGATAGGTTCGTCCAATTCAACTCCAAGAAGCGACCAGGTTCCGGAACTCAGGAAAGCTTTTCGAGAATTAGCACCACCGGTGACGGCAGGCACTGCAAATACGGCACTTGCAGTATCGTGCGAGCCTACGGCAACCACATCGACCTCACCATTCATACCGATCTCTTCGGCAATATCGGCTTTCAGTTTTCCCCGTACGGTTCCGGGCATTACTATTTCTCCGAAAAGACGTTCGGGTAAACCCAAACTGTCTATTAATGGATAATTCCAAGTACGCTTGCGGGCATCGAGCATTTCGGAGGTGGAAGCAATGCAATATTCATTATTTGCCACGCCTGTCAGAAAGAAACTGAAAAGATCGGGCATAAACAGTAACTTATCTGCAAGTTCCAATTGTACATCCCCGTTCTTTTTCATACTGTAAAGCTGAAAAAGCGTATTGATAGGCATCACTTGAATACCGGCCTCCGCATAATGACGGGAAATATCCATATGCCCGAACAGTTCTTCGGGTAATCCATTCGTGCGCGGATCGCGATAGCAAACCGTATTACCCAACAAATTGCCTTGACTGTCTATCAATCCGAAATCTACCCCCCAAGTATCGATTCCGATACTTTTTATGGAATATCCTTTATGGGCAGCCAGACGAAGCCCGGTTTTCATTTCACCGAACAATGCAAGGAAATCCCAATAAATACAGTTCCCCATCCGGATTTGTCGGTTGGGAAAGCGATATACTTCCTCCAGTGTTAACCGTCCGTTGTCGATGGTACCGGCCATCACTCGCCCGCTACCTCCACCAAAATCCACTGCTAAATATGTATTCATAGCTCAACTCTTTTCTAAATAATAAGGAGGAGAAAAAGAGATTTGGAAATACATCCCCACTTTCTCCTCCTTTTCATCTTATTATTTAGTCTTCTTACCTAAAACGTAAGTCTCGAGATCATCAATCTCTTCGGGCGTCAACACGGTATAATCACCGCCGGACTGGATAATAATGCGGCATGCCATCTCGAAGAACATGGCACGTTCAAAAGCTTCGTCGAAGTCTTTTCCACATACCACTTGTCCGTGCTTTAACAGTAATACCGAATTGTGGTCTTTCAATCCGTCTATCACCCCTTGTGCCAGCTCTTTCGAACCGGGACGATAATAAGGAACTACCGGCACTTCGCTGCCTACATGGCAAGGTATTTCGGCCGTTACATTCAGATTAGTGGGACGATTCTTCATACAAGCCACCGCAGTGGCATAATGTGACTGGAAATGAAGCACCACATTCACATCGGGACGCTCACGAAGAACACCGAAATGGAAACCGCTCTCCATAGATGGCTTCACACCATTCAGCACTTCTCCCGTCGAGAGTTTACAGATGGAGACCTTTTCTTTGGGCAGAGAAGGCACCCAAGAGCCTGTACCGGAAATCAACACTTCATCCCCTATACGCCAGGAGATATTACCACTACTGCAAATAGTAAGTCCGGCATCGCCTACACGATGAGCCTGGGCTATAAACTGTTCTATCTGTTCATTCGTTATCATAGTGACTACAATGCTTTTTTATAAAGTTCAAGTATTATTTCTTTGCTCACTTCACGGGGATTTCCCGGGGTACATACATCGGCAAACGCCGCCGTAGCCAACTTATCCAGATCCTCTTCCTTTATTCCCAATTCGGATAAATGCTGCGGGATCCCTACACGGACAGAAAGTTCCCGGACTGCCTTGACCGCCGCAGCAGCAGCTTCTTCACGAGTCATATCCGGCGTATATACATTCATAGCCTTGGCTATCTCTACGTATTTATCGAGTGCCGCAGGAGCATTGAACTCCATCACAATAGGCAACAGCAAGGCATTTGCTACACCGTGAGGTATATCGAAAATAGCTCCCAACGGATGCGCCATGCCATGCACAACTCCCAGACCTACATTAGAAAACGCCATACCGGCAATGTACTGGGCAACCGCCATACCATTACGGGCTTCGGCATTGGATGGCTCATTGACAGCCGTCTCAAGATAACGGGCAATCATTTCGATCGCTTTTATCTCGAACATATCGCTCATCTCCCAGGCACCTTTCGTTATAAGGCCTTCAATGGCATGCGTCAAAGCGTCCAATCCGGTAGAAGCTGTCAGCCCTTTAGGAAGGGTATACATCAATTCGGCATCTACAACGGCAACTACGGGAATGTCATTGGGATCTACGCAAACCATTTTCTTTTCATTGGCTTCGTCGGTAATCACATAATTAATAGTAACCTCGGCCGCCGTACCCGCCGTAGTAGGCAAAGCAATAATGGGAACAGATTTGTTTTTCGTATCTGCCACCCCTTCCAGAGATACTACATCACTGAATTCCGGATTATTGGTTATAATACCGATCGCCTTGGAAGTATCGATCGATGAACCGCCACCGATTGCGAGAATAAAATCGGCACCCGAAGCAGCAAAAGCCTGCAGACCGGCCTTGACATTGGCTACGGTAGGATTCGGTTTGACATCACTGAAAACTTCGTATGGAACAGAAGCTGCTTCAAGTACTTTCAACACTTTATCGGCCACCCCGAATTTAATAAGATCCTTATCCGTAACGACCAGAGCCTTATGTAGCCCCAAACGGGCGATCTCTTTCGGGAGCACTTCCCGTGCTCCCGGCCCGAAGTATGAAACTTCGTTTAATATAAATCGATTAATCATTTTATTCCATTATTTATAAATAGGACCATAAACAGCACATGCTCTGTAATCCGCTCCTTCTTTCTCCATACCGAAAGCATTCCATGCGGCCGGACGGAAGATGGCGTCTTCTTCGACATTGTGCATACATACAGGAATACGCAACATAGAAGCTAATGTGATCAGATCCTGTCCGATATGCCCATAACTGATAGCACCATGATTAGCCCCCCAATTGTTCATTACCGAATAAACATCTTTAAATGCAGGTTTGTCACACAAACGGGGTACAAACCAAGTGGTCGGCCATGTACGGTCCGTACGTTCATCCAGCAAACGGTGAACTTCCGGATCGATCTCTACCGTCCATCCCTCGGCAATCTGGAGTACCGGACCTAATCCTTTAATCAAGTTCAGACGTGTCATCGTAACAGGCATGCCTCCTTTGGATAAGAAATTGGAAGAGAAGCCGCCGCCACGGAAATAATCACGGTTAGCAGGATACCAGGTAGTAGCTTCCAGACATTTCTCCATCTCTTTTTCCGTGATCTCCCAGCAAGGTTTCATCGCCGGTTCACCTTTCTCATCGGTTTGCTGACCGGTTCCGTCGAGTGTTGTAGCACCGGAATTGATCAAGTGAATAATACCATTGGCAGCCATACCGGTAAGTTCTTTTCCTGTCACGCGTTTTACTGCTTCGGGACTCCAATAGGTACGCACGTCCGAGAATATCTGTGCACGGTTCGTCAGCAGATGTCCGAAGAGCATTGCTACACCGTTGCAGGCATCGTTTTCAGTAGCTACCACATAAGCTTCACGAATACCGTTCCAGTCAAAAGAGGTATTCAGTAAGGCTTCCGAATAATCCCCGTTAGGATAAAAGTCGGTCCATTGGCGTTGTCCCTGGAATCCGGCAGCGATGGCATTGTGTCCTAAAGCCTCTTCTTTGAAGCCCATCTCACGCAGTTTCGGATTTCCCTGCATCAAATCGCGCATGATAATAGTCATCTTGACAATGAATTCCCAGTCTTCATCTTTCTGCTCACGGGTTTTTGTTTTCTCCGGAAGGTTAAAGTCTTTTCCTTCGTTCTTCTTGCAATACTTTTCGGTCCAGGCCATTGCTTTGGCGAACTCTTCTTTATCATAAATACCCTCTGTCATGCGACGGATGATTTCTGTGAGGTCGACAGACTCATTTCGCATACCGAGATATTCCTGGAAGAAATCCGGATTAACGATAGAACCGGCAATACCCATGGAAACACTACCCATAGAAAGATAGGATTTTCCTCTCATAGTAGCTACCGCCTGGGCAGCACGGGCAAAACGCAATATCTTTTCGGCTACATCAGCAGGAATGGAATTATCATTCAGATCCTGTACATCGTGTCCGTAAATACCAAAAGCCGGCAGGCCTTTCTGTGCATGTCCTGCCAATACGGCTGCCAGATAAACGGCTCCCGGACGTTCGGTTCCGTTAAATCCCCAGACTGCCTTCGGGTAATACGGGTTCATATCCATTGTTTCGGCTCCATAGCACCAGCAAGATGTCACGGTAATGGTTGCCCCCACCCCTTCACGTTCGAATTTCTCGGCACATGCAGCACTTTCGGCCACCCGTCCGATCGTACTGTCGGCTATCACACACTCTACCGGAGTACCGTCTCCGTTTCTTAAATTTGTAGAGATCAATTCGGCTACGGCTTTAGCCAGATTCATTGTCTTTTCTTCAAGACTTTCACGAACACCGCCCTGACGACCATCGATGGTAGGGCGAATTCCAATTTTCGGATACTTTTTCATATTCTTATGATTTAAATAAGTAAAACATTTCCATCTGTACTGAACTGTGCTGAAATATAGGAATAAAAAATCCTATAAAGATCCTCTTAAACGTATCTCGGTAGGCAAATACGTATGTATCTGCTTGCCGGTAAGGATAAAATCGGCTGTCAATGTCCCCATCTTTTCCCAGTCGATACTCAGCGTAGTTATTCCCCTGTCTATCACTTCATAAGCAGGAGTTTCATTATAGGCCAACAAGCCGAAATCGGTTCCGCAAACCAAACCTTCTATCCGGCTTTGTTTGATGATATGTACCACATCGACCTGTCGGATAGCGATATAAACCTCGCCTTCGCGCACTTTCATTCCTTCCACATCCTCCCTCACTTCGCACATGAATTCCCGGTCGGCACAAAACTTCCGGAAACTGTCACAAGTGCTCCGAGGGTGCTTTGTCCCTTTCACAAACAACAAAACGAGCCTTTTATAGTGCCGTAACCGATCGGTCAGTTGCAATAATGCCTGATAAAAAGAATCATCGAAATCCTGACATATATAAGAATAATCTTTCTTGTCGAACTTGCCGAAGTCGAGCAATAAGAGTTTGGAAGAGTCTATTTTATAAAGATTAGGAGAGAACTTCTCGTTATCGAAGTTCATAACAACGTATTTATTATACCGCCCCAAGGATTCACGAAGAATAGCATTGAACAGGTTCTCGTTGTATTGGTGAAACCATAAATCGACTTTATAGCGGGAAGACAAATGCTTGATAATGCTATTGTAAAGGGTATCTTTAAATGGGGAATATTCATCGAGCAACAACAGTATGCTTTTCTGCCTGTTTACCACATAATACCCTTTTCCGGGGGTGGAATCGATCATTCCCCGTTCTTTTAAATCGATGAAAGCTTTGAAAACCGTATCACGTGACACTTTATAATCCCGGCTCAACTGATTGATAGAAGGCAAAGCATCGTCTACCTTATATCTACCCATTGAAATATCTTGGCTGATGAGATCGGCCAATTGCTTCACTTTGGTTGTTTGCTGTCCGAAAATAATTTCCATATCTACAGATCAAAAGGTTTTCAAAGAATGCCCGGCAACTATGCTGAACCATCCTGCTGCAAAGAAAAGTAATTTATTTAAGATCAACAAGAATAAGAAATATGTTCTGCAACACAAGATCGAGGATAATCGTATAAAAAAACATCCTGATACCTTTTATTCATAATATCAGGATGCAACTATATTTCTTAAAATCAACAGATTGATTTTATTTATTCGGTGTATTCCACTTTTTTGTTTCCGAGCAAGTTATATTCAGCGTTTGCTTCCCCGTTTGAATTCTGAAATCTCCTTTTTCCAGTATCCATTTACCATCATAGCCTACAAAAGCCAAATCGCTGCCTTTTACTTTCAATGTAACGGTTTTCGTTTCACCCGGTTGCAGTTCTACCTTTTCGAAAGCACGAAGACGGCGGATATCAGGAGTCAAGGAAGCCACCAGATCACTACTGAAAAGCAGAACACTCTCTTTACCTGCCTTATCACCGGTATTGGTCACATCGACCGTAAAAACGAGTTCATCACCGGCAGTAAACGAAGGTTTATTCACGCTCAGACGATCATAGGCAAAAGTCGTATAGCTAAGCCCGTAGCCAAAGACCCACTGAACAGACATCACCGCATCATAATCATAAGCTCCCTGCATCTTCTCAAGGTCTTCACACGGTTTATAATCATAAGTCACCAAAGAATTGATATCTTTAGGATAAGTATAGGGCATCTTCCCACTGAAATTGACATCACCGGCCAAAAGATTAGCCAGTGCATCACCCCCGTAATTACCCGGCAACATGATGTTGACAATCGCCTTTACCAACGGCTCTATCTCATTGATAATACGCGGACGCCCCTCATTCAGAATCAGAATTACCGGTTTTCCGGTAGCCGCCAGAGCTTTCACCAGATTCAACTGGTTTTGTGAGAGGAAAAGATTAGTCAGGTTGCCCGGTGTTTCACAATAAGAATTTTCACCGACACAGGCCAGAATATAGTCCACTTCCGAAGCGGCAGCAACCGCTTTTTCTATTTTCGGAGCGTTCTCTTCCCAGTAAGCACCTTTCTGTTTATAAGTCACTCCCGGTTCGTATACTACATTTCCCGCACCGAATTTTGCCTTGAATGCTTCAAGGATCGTATTATACTCACCGGCAAACTTATCTGCCTTATGGCCTTGCCAGGAATAAGACCATCCGCCATTCAGCGTACGCATCGAATTGGCATTCGGTCCGGTAATCAATATTTTCTTTCCGGAAGCAAGCGGCAGGATCCGATCCGTATTCTTCAATAGGACAAGTGATTCCTCTGCCGCCAGCAAAGCAGTTGCAGCATGCGACTTACTCGCAAATTCCGGGTATTCCGAAGGATCCCAGTATGGCTTGTCGAACAGCCCGAGACGGAATTTCATGCGCAGTACCCGGCGTACAGCATCATCAATGCGGCTCATAGGAACTTCACCTTCTTGCACAAGTTCTTTCAGATAATTGCAAAAGCTCCATTCATAAGGCACCATAGACATATCGATACCGGCATTAATAGCCATTTTTACGGCTTCTTTCTTGGAAGCGGCCACTTTGTCACGGGTATACAGGTTGTTTATATCCGCCCAGTCCGTTACGATGAGCCCGTCCCAATTGAGGTCCTCCTTCAGCCATTTCGTCAAAAGTTCGTAATTGGCATGAAAAGGAAGCCCGTTGTTCATAGCAGAATTCACCATAACAGACAAAGCACCGGCTTTCACAGATTCCAGAAAAGGGGCAAAATGCTTTTCACGCATATCCTGCACTGTAATAGACGATGGCGTACGATCTTTGCCGGATACGGGGACACCATACCCCATATAATGTTTCAGACAGGCAGCTACCCGATTGGGGGCTATATGATTCGGATCCTCGCCTTGAAAACCAATCACAGATTCACGGCCCATCTCTGTATTGACGTAGCAGTCTTCTCCATAATTTTCCCACATACGAGGCCAACGGGCATCACGGCCAAGATCCACAACGGGCGCGTACGTCCAAGGAATGCATCCGGCTTTTGTTTCGTAAGCCGATATCTCGGCTCCTTTCCGTACCAGTTCACGATTGAATGTGGCCCCCATATTGACGCCCTGTGGAAAGAAAGTTCCGCCGGCCGTATAGGTGGTGCCATGTATCTGATCGACGCCATACACACAGGGAATTCCCATAGACCTTATCGATTCTTCCTGAATTCTTTTGATAAGAGTCGCCCAGACCTCCTTCGTCTGTGCTTCGCCATAAGGTACATTCAGTATAGATCCCACTTTATATTTACCGATCACGGTATCGAGCATGGCTTCATCAAAAGTAAAACCCGGTTGCCCTACTGTTTTCTTATCAGTCAACACATCGATCGTCAATTCGGTCATCTGCCCTATTTTCTCTTCCAGAGTCATCTTTTCGAGCAACTTCTCAACTTTGTCCTCTATCACTTTATCAACAGGAATAGCCGGGGAGATTATCGTATTCTGTGCAGAAGCAGACCATGCAAATCCTGCGAATACCAAAGGAAATAATAGTTTCTTGTTCATGTTATCAATTTGATTTGTAGTAAGCCATATACCAGATATCGTTATGATACGTGAGCAAAGATAATACAATGTACCCGATATAATATTGCCGAAGAAGATAAACTTGAATTCCACAAGCAGGAATTCGCACCATCGGGCGGTAAATATCCAGCCAAAAACATAAGAAGTATTTGGTGAAGACAGGAACAAAAACATAGACAGTGAGAGGATTCAAGTTTCTATTCCATACTTTTAATTCCGACTTCTGTACTTTTTGCAAACGAACAAAGCTTTTATTGTTTTTTTGATAGACATTCGCTACGATCCGCTATGATTCGGACATTCCTATACCGGTAATCACAAATAAAATCAGTACCTTTACACCGAAATTTTAAAAGAATCGTTATGGCACATCGTCTGAACACTAATAAGCAATTTATGGTAGGCAATGGTATTCTGGCATTCGCCGTTATTTTTGTTGTAGTCATCTTTGTCTATATGAGTATGCGGCTGCAACGCGAAAAACAGGAAGAACGCCACTTCATAGAAACTTACACGATCCACCTTACCAAAGGATTCACCGGCGATTCGCTCTCACTTTTCATCAATGACAGTCTGATAATAAACAGACGAATAGCCGAAGAGCCCTTCACGCTCGAAGTAGGCCGATTTGCGGAGCAAAATGCGCTGATGATCGTCAATAATCTGACAGACGAACTGTCTACATTCGACTTAAGCGAAAAGGGAGGCAGCTACCGCTTTGAAAAAGATGCCGATGGAATTAAACAACTTTCCCGTTAGACGTTGCCATCCTTTCAAATCTCCGTCTTATAATTTTTCAATTCTTCGCGTAGCGCAAGGGCTTTCCCATCGGTCAACGAATTGAGTAATGACCAGAAACGATCGCCATGGTTCATCTCACGCGTGTGGCACAATTCGTGAAGCAGCACATAGTCTATTAAATGCTGAGGCAACAAAACAAGAAAATAAGACAGGTTGATTGCCTTACGAGCCGAGCAACTCCCCCACCGTCCACGGCTGGAATTGATTTTCACACTCTTGTAAGGAAGGTTATGCCGGCCGGACAGCATATACAGTCGTGGCGGAAGAATGATTTTTGCATTTCTTCTCAGCGCTTCCTCAATGACCTTATGCAGCCATTCCTGCAATTTGCTATCAGTAAAATCAGCAGTCGGGGGACAAACGATACGCATCTCTCCTAACTCCGAATGCGCCAGAAAACGATCACGCTCACCGGCTACCAAAGACAGCTTAAAGTATTCCGTCTCAATCCGGTAATCCAAATCTATCAATGGGCGAACAGTCTTCTCTTTGAAGCCACGCAATTTCACACGCAATTGGTTGATAGCATCGGTGATCTCGGCAGATGTAGTTCCGGGAGGTACGCTTACATAAATGGCGTCACTCTTCGTCCGGAAAACCAGCCGCTTGGCACGTGGGTTAACACGTATCACCAAAAGCCCCAATTCTTCATCTTCAAGTATCTTATCTATTTTTTCCATACACCTGCAAATAAACAAATATTCTACGGGAAGAACAAATACAACAGACTCAAAAAAAAGTAGTACCCGATGCAACCTTTTTGAAAGAGTCTACGTCTAATAAACAGAAACCTCAAAAAAACTTATAAGATGAAAGCAAAATTAAACGTATTCTTAATCATATTCCTGACTGGATTACTGACCGGTTGTACCTTTATCTCAGAAAGAGCGGAAGGCATAGCTCCCAGCAAAAATTACATCACACGGGATTACCAAATAAAAGATTTCAATTCCATAGATGCCACTACGGTAGGTGACATTTATTATACCCAATCTACAGATGGGAAAAGTTCCCTGCAAATCTATGGACCGGATAATTTTGTCAAGTTAATACAGGTATCGGTAAAAGGTAATACTTTGATATTAGCTATGGATAAGCATAAGAAAATAAAGAATGCCAAGAAACTCAAAATAACCATCAGCTCTCCGGATCTGAACCGGATCCAATTTAAAGGCGTAGGAAACATTCACATCGATAATAAGTTTGTTACCGGCAGACTCGACATCGAAAGCAAAGGAGTCGGCGACGTCAATATTCAGGAACTGGACTGCCAGAATCTGACCGTAAACTCGATGGGAGTGGGTGATGTAAACCTAAAAGGAAAAGCAGTAAACGCCAATCTCAGTTCTAAGGGTGTAGGCGATGTAGAAGCAACGGATCTGGAAGCAACACACGTGAAAGCCTCTTCCAATGGAGTGGGCAATATCTCATGCAATGCTACCCAATCCTTAGACGCAGCCGTCAAAGGAGTAGGAAGTATTAACTATAAAGGAAATCCTGCACAAAAAACATTCAGCAAAAAGGGTGTGGGAAGTATCAAAGGCATTTAAAGATATAAAAACATGAAATCAATTTCTTCATTCGCTGTAATTTTACTGATTTGGGCAACAACCGCCTGCTCACCCGGCAATCGGGTGACCGGAAGCAACAACTACATAACCAAGCAGATCAAAGTAGAGAAATTCAACGGGCTACAATTAACAGGAAGCCCGGATGTTATTTACAAACAGACCCAAGGAAGGCCTTCTGTAGAAGTATACGGCCAAGATAATATAGTAGAGTTGCTGGATATCTATGTGCAAAACAATAGCCTGACCGTAAAATTCAAAAACAACACAAGCATACAGAACAGGGGAAAATTGGAAATAAGAGTTTCCGGTCCTGCACTCAACCGAATAGCCTTATCGGGTTCCGGTGACATCAAACTTGTAAACGGAATACAAACCGACGACAATTTAAATATTAAAATACAAGGTTCGGGAGACATTGCGGGAAACAAAATAAGCTGTAATTTGTTATCATTATCCATCAACGGGTCAGGAGATATGACATTGAACAGGATAGATGCCCTAAAGGCAGAAGTAGGTATCAACGGTTCGGGAGATATTTCCCTTTCCGGAACCTGCAAAAATGCCGAATACAGTATTAACGGCTCAGGAGACATTCAAGCTTCCGAATTGGAAACAGAGAATGTAACGACCTCTATCAATGGTTCGGGAGATATAAGCTGTTATGCCACAGAAAGCTTGAAAGGGCGTGTCTCCGGCAGTGGTGAAGTAGCTTACAGAGGAGAACCACAAATAGATTTCTCCAAAAAGGGACTGCGTAAATTATAAAATTCTCTCTTTACATATAACTTTATCTCTCTAACAGAGATGGAAAAAGGAAGTTTCCGTGAGGCAACTTCCTTTTCTCTTTAATGGCATTCTCTGGTATTCTCTTTCTCCTTTTTCCAAGCAATCCATATGAGCCGGCAGGATAAATAAAAGGGCTACTGCATCACGCGGTAGCCCATCTATTTAGTTAGTTTTTCTATAAAAATTTGAGAGAATTGAAACTTCACAGCCTCAAGTTGTTTTAATTAAGCACACTAACTATATTTATGTTTAAAGCAAATGAAAATGTCTTTTCTTATCAAGAGCGCTTGGGCTTCATCGAAGCTGCCAGCTTCGAAATGAATTCCGGACTCATATTGCCCGTAAAATTAATCACGGCAAACTGATTCTTTTCATGCATCAACATCACCAGCTCGACAATCGCATCCTTCTTCTTTCGGATCATAATCTGACAATTTTCAGCTTTATCCTTAAAAGAAAGAAACGGTTCGAACCTTCCGGAATTCTTTTCCACCACCTTTAGAGCTTCATCGTAATACTTCTGCCCTTCCACTTTGGCAGTCAGCATCTGCATGCTCTTCAAATTAGAAATAATCTCCAGAACTTCATCATCTTTCTCAGCATCGCTTTTCATGATCTCCTCCATCATCTTCGGGCTGATAGTTATACACGTCAGATTTGAATCCGCCTTATGTTCAGTCAGAAAACGCGAAGCAAAGTCCTGAGCCGATACGGCTACAGATAGCAATGCCATCCAGCACATTAAAAGAACGCTCTTCATTATTCGTTAATCATATCGACTCCGCCCAACCGCACACTGTCGGCCAAGTTTTGGTCTTGTGATTTATTGATTCCTTCAGACAGCATCATCAATGCAGAAGAAACTTGCTTATAAGCCACTTCCGGATCATCATATGTATCTGTATAAGTATCGTAATTATAATCCAAAGTTTCATTGGCGAAAAATGTATGCTGCGCCACACTCCCCAATGAAAGCATAAAAGCAACAACCGCAGCCGCCTTCAACAAAGGCATGAACCTTCCGACCAATGTCAGACGCCGTGCTTTCACTACCGGCGGTTCTACCTGAGCAAGAATACGTGCATCGAAGTCTTCGCCCAGCCCCGTCTCACGCTGAACCTGCTGATAAACAAACAGGTCTCTATATTGAAGCAGATGAGCCGGTATTTCTCCCTTTGAGAAGAAAGCGCGCAACTCCGATTCTTCCTCCAAGGAAGTCTCACACTGCCAATATCGCTCCAAAAGCTGTTCTATATACTTATAGTCCATATTCGTCAATCTCTATATACCGTTGTTTCACTTTTTGCCTTGCCCTGAAAAGGTTTACTTTAATTTGTTCCTCCGTCAGTTGAAGCACTTTTGCAATATCTTTATAGCTCTCACCCTCTATATCCCGCAACTGCATAATAAGCCTTTGTTTTTCGGGAAGTTCATCAATCAACCGGTGAATAATTTTCATACGTTCATTATTCACCAATCGGTCATAAGGGCCGGATGTATCCGCTTCTTCCGCCATTTCGGGGGGCAGTTCTACATTTTGGGCATCTTTCTTCTGACTTCTGTCTATCGCCAGATTCTTTGCCACTATCAGGCAATAAGCCTCGACAGATTCAAATTGTTGCCACTCGTCACGCTTATTCCACACCCGTATCATGGTATCCTGAACAACATCCTCGGCCTCCGCCCTATCCAAAGTTATTCTGAGGGCCAGTCGAAAGAGTTTATCTTTCAAAGGCAATATATCGTTTCGGAAGCTGATTTCTTGCATCTCTATAAGAATGACGGATGAGAATATGAAAAGTTACAGGTACACTCTTATTTTTTTTCGGATTATTTTTTGATCCGTGTTCCTTCTTCTCCGCTAATAGCTGATGCTAAAGTTATTATAACCTCCGAAACTCCGGCATCAATTGCAGCAAAAGAGTTCTCGAGCTTTGGAATCATCCCCCCCTGAATAATGCCATCGGCCACATATTGCTTAAATTCCGCAGAGGTGATCAAAGGAATCACGCTATCGTCATCATTTTCGTCACGCAACACGCCTTTCTTCTCAAAACAGAAAACAAGAGTCACATCAAAAAGAGCGGCAAGCGCCTTTGCCGTCTCTCCGGCAATGGTATCGGCATTGGTATTAAGCATATGGCCTTTACCGTCATGAGTAAGCGGTGCCATAACAGGAACCACACCTTTATATATAAGATCGGATAACAGTGAAGCATCCACTTTTTCCACGTCACCCACAAAACCGTAATCCACTTCTTTCACCGGGCGTTTCACCGAACGCATGACATTCATATCCGCTCCGGTCAATCCCAAAGCATTCACTCCGCGAGCCTGCAGACCGGCAACCACGTTTTTATTGACCAATCCGCCATATACCATCGTCACCACTTTCAGTGTCTCAGAATCTGTAATACGGCGTCCGTTCACCATTTTACTCTCAATGCCAAGCTGCGCCGCTATCTTCGTAGCCGAACGCCCCCCGCCGTGTACCAGCACTTTATGGCCTTCTATCGTTGCAAAATCATCTAATAATCGGTTAAGTGTAGCTTCTTCTTCTACAATCTTACCGCCCACTTTAATAACAGTCAATTTTTCTCTCATATATTCTAAAAGATAAGTCTCTCCCCACCCTCTATTCCAAATATGTATATCCGTAAAGTCCCGAACGATAATTCGACAAGAATTCCTTCCCCTCTTCTACCGATATTTTTCCTTCTTTTACGGATTTGGTAACCCACGTCTCTAATGTACGCACCAATTTCTTGGGGCTGTACTGCACATAATCCAACACTTCGGCAACCGTCTCACCATCAATAATCTGCTCAATGGAATAACCTTTCTCGTTTACGGAAACGTGTACTGCATTCGTATCGCCGAACAAGTTGTGCATATCACCCAATATCTCCTGATAAGCTCCGACCAGAAACACGCCGAGATAATAAGGTTCCTTACTTTTCAAGCTGTGCAACGGCATATAATGTGACACGTTCTTCGTTGAAATAAAGTTGGCAATTTTCCCATCCGAGTCGCAGGTGATATCCTGTAAGGTAGCCGAACGATCGGGCTTCTCGTCAAGCCTCTGAATAGGCATAATAGGGAATATCTGATCAATAGCCCAAGAGTCGGGAAGCGACTGGAACAATGAGAAGTTACAGAAATATTTATCTGCCAACAATTTGGATAAACTACGGAATTCATCCGGTGCATGCTTCAATCCGGCAGCTATCTGATTTATTTCACGGGTAATAGACCAATATAAGCGTTCAATCTGTGCACGTGTTTTCAAGTCGACAATACCATGACTGAAAAGATCAAGGGCCTCTTCACGAATTTGTTGTGCATCGTGCCAAGCCTCAAGCATCTTATTCTGATTCAATGTATCCCAAATCCCATATAGCTCCTGCACTAACTCATGAGCATCCGGAGCGATTTCTTCTTCATCGTCCCATTCGGGCAGAGTAGTTGTTTCCAATACCTCAAAAATGAGCACCGAATGATGGGCTGTCAATGCCCTGCCGCTTTCAGTAATAATGTTCGGATGAGGAATACCATTCTTATCACTGGCATCCACGAGAGTAGAGATCGAGTCATTGACATATTCCTGAATAGAATAATTCACGCTACTTTCACTGCTGGAAGAACGGGTACCGTCATAATCAACTCCCAATCCGCCTCCAATATCGACAAACTGCACATTAAAGCCCATCGCATGAAGCTGTACATAAAACTGAGACGCCTCACGCAATGCCGTCTTAATACGACGGATTTTAGTAACCTGGCTCCCGATATGGAAATGGATCAGCTTCAGGCACTCTTTCATCTCCTTCTTTTCCAGAAAATCCAATGCTTCAAGCAATTCACTGGAAGTCAGCCCGAACTTACTGGCGTCGCCGCCCGAATCTTCCCACTTACCACTTCCGGAAGAAGCCAACTTGATACGAATACCGATATTGGGCATTACATTCAATTGCTTCGCCATCTTAGCGATAAGTTTCAATTCATTCATCTTCTCTACGACGAGAAAAATACGTTTTCCCATCTTCTGAGCCAATAACGCCAGTTCTATATAACTTTCATCTTTATATCCGTTGCAGATAATCAATGAATCAGAATCCGTATTTACGGCAATCACAGCATGAAGTTCGGGTTTAGATCCGGCTTCAAGACCGAGATTGAACTTCTTTCCGTGGCTGATAATTTCCTCCACAACCGGACGCATCTGATTTACCTTGATTGGATAAATAATGAAATTCTGAGCCTTGTAGCCGTACTCTTCGGCAGCCTGCTTAAAGCAGTGAGCTGTTTTTTCAATACGATTGTCCAAAATATCCGGAAAACGTATCAACATGGGAGATGCCACATCACGTAACTGCAACTCATCGACCAGTTCTTTCAAGTCGACGCCGACGCCGTCTTTTCGCGGTGTAACAACAACATGACCTTTGTCATTAATACCAAAGTACGAAGTACCCCAACCTGTAATGTTGTAGAGTTCCTCAGAATCTTCAATACGCCACTTTCTCATTTTAATGTATTCAGTTGTGTTTATAAATTATTTAAGGCAACAAAAATAACTATAAATCCATAGTATACAATCAGAAAGCCATGTTTTTTAAATAAGATATTTACAAAAGGTACAAATAAGCTACAGTTTCAATAAGTCACGCAACTTTTCCACCGATTTTTCTATCTGGGAACGATCCTCCAGTTCATCGGCATTAAAAACATATTGGGCTTGCGAATAAAAAGGAGTACGTTTCTCCAATGCCCGGATAATAAATTCTTTCAACTCGTCGTCCTGTTTACCCTGTAAAATAGGACGTTGCTGCTTAGCCACACGCAACCTACGGAACAGCACATCGGGATGTACATTCAAAAAGACCGTCTTACCGTTGCGGTTCATAAAATCCATATTATCAAAAAAACAGGGAGCACCGCCACCTGTGGAGATCACAACATCCTCAAAGGCGCCTACTTCATGCAGCATATTCTTTTCCAACTCCCGGAAACCTGCCTCACCACGTTCCACAAACAATTCGCCTACCGTTTTATGAAAACGTTCTTCCATATACCAGTCCAGATCGACAAACGGAAGATTTAATTTCCGTGCGAATGCTTTCCCTAATGTCGTTTTACCGGCTCCCATATAGCCGGTCAGAAATATACGAATCATAATTGCCTATCTTTTTGAGACAAAGATAGGCAATTATATATTAAAAAGCTCACGGTATGTAGTAAATAAAACCGATATGCTTATTTAAAAACTTTCACTCTTTCCGAAAGTTCCTTGAATTCTTTATCGCCCGGTTCTCCGGCGGGCATTCCAAACGGCATCTCGGCTATTAAATGCCAACTTGCCGGAAGTTCCCATGTGCGACGAACTTCTTCATCGATCAAAGGATTATAGTGTTGCAGAGAAACACCAAAACCGGCATCTTCAAGCATCGTCCACACCGCTAATTGGTGCATGGCAGATGTTTGCATAGCCCATCCCGGAAAGTTATCTTTATAACTGATAAATTTATTCTGCAGATCCTGTACCACATTCTGATCTTCAAAAAACAGTACCGTGCCATATCCACTGGCAAAAGAATAGTCTATCTTCGCTTCTGTATTTTTGAAAGCTTCCGGAGTCACTATCTTCCACAATGTGTTTTTAACGATCTGCCACAATTTCCGATGATTATCGCCCAATAGCAATACGACACGGGTGGATTGTGAATTAAAAGCCGATGGTACATGTGTTACGGCAAAATTGATAATTTCTTCTATTTCTTTATCGGAAATCGGCGACTGGTTTGTAATTGCATAGTAAGTCCTTCTGTGTTTTAAGGCCTCTTTAAAAGATTTCTCCATTATAACTCCTTTCTTTATTATGATATCTATAATAAAGAACAACCGATCATGAAAAGTTGTTCGGTAAAAGAAAATATTTGTACCTTTGCCATTCAAATGAAAAAGATAAATGGGTAAACAAAAGTTTTACGTGGTATGGGAAGGAGGCACTCCGGGGATTTATACCTCCTGGACAGAATGCCAACTCCAAACAAAAAGTTATGAAAGTGCTAAATACAAATCCTTCAGTACCCACGAAGAAGCTGAACGTGCCTTTCATTCGTCTCCTTATGCCTATATCGGAAAAAATGCCGTAAAAACAGAAAACAAACACAAACCCTCTTCCGAAGTATTACCCGCAGCCGTAGTAGAAAACAGTCTCGCAGTGGATGCCGCCTGTAGCGGTAATCCCGGTCCGATGGAATACCGTGGAGTACATGTGGCCAGCAGGCAGGAGATTTTTCATTTCGGCCCCATGAAAGGTACAAACAACATCGGAGAATTTCTGGCATTGGTACACGGACTTGCCTTGTTGAAACAAAAGGGGTTTGATATGCCCATATATAGCGATAGCGTAAATGCAATCAGCTGGGTGAAACAGAAAAAATGTAAGACCAAACTGCCCCGTACCCCGGAGACAGAAGCATTATTTCTCCTTATCGAACGTGCGGAAAAGTGGTTAAGAGAAAACACCTATTCCACCCGTATTTTGAAATGGGAGACCAAAGAATGGGGAGAGATTCCTGCTGATTTCGGACGAAAATAATTGCAGGCTACTTGAATTTCTTAATCAGAAAAGCCGGATTTACCCTAAGATAAACACCAAATGAGAAATTAGTCATGCTTCCTTCCGGAACAAGTTCACCACTCGCCAGCTTCATGGTACCGGGCATTGAATAATACAGATCGCCTTTTGCACCGAAAGCGTAGTGTTTTCCAAAAGTCCGGGAATATTCAACGGAAAGGAAACAAGTTTGAGGGTCATCGTAAACCGCCCCCTCTGTCTTCATAGAAACAGCACCAAAATAAGGGATGCCGAATAAAGAGATAAAATCTTTGCAAACAAAATAGCCGCCTTTTACACGAATATTATTTCCTAAATCAAAAGAAGCTTTCGTATATAATCCCACCCCTTTGTCAAAAGGCCATAACTTACCGGATTCCTGATAATATCCCAACATGTCCGCCTCAACATTTATCCGTTTCAACACTTTGCGGTTTACGTTCCAGACAATACCGGCACCAACAGAGCCATTTGCCAAAGTTTGCACAGGACGGTCGTTATCCACGATCTGTTCTCCCCCCCGGTGCTGAATGGTCATCTGTACCGGCAAATAATAATGGAAACGGGATTCCGGTCTATTAAATTTAACCAAAGAAGAGAGACCGACCGTAAAAGCCTCCTGATGAGTGTCTGCTTCAAAAATAAAACTCTGCCAGTTGATCCAGGCATCGAAATGCCAACGTTTTAAATCACACAATACTTGAAATCCGGTTTCCGGATCGGCCGTCAAGTTCAGTTCGGGATTATAAAGGGGCTCAATCAGTCTATGATTTTCACCGCCATACAGATTACCCAGAATCAGATTTACCCGCGACAAAGCCAGTTGCGCACGGAAATAAGGCAAAATATGCGTACCACGCTGATACTGGTTTCCTTTCCAGATTGCAATATCATGATAAGCATAATTGGGAAACTTATAAGCACCGCTATAAATCAAGGCATGAACTCCCAATTCCAGCTTTATATTTTTCAATGGATAAAACACTCCCTTAGGCTGTAACCACAGACCGGGCAAAGAGTATCCGTTTATAACGCTTCCTGCAAACTCATTGTCCTTAAAAAAGCTGATATTATCAAGTTCAACCAGAAGTTCTCCTTGTCTTTCCGGATCAATCTCGTAATCCGTCCGGCATAAACGTTCTACCATCTGGGCATGGGCTGCCGAACCAAGCAAAGCAACAACCGTCAGACAACAGGCTATCCTACGGACATATTTATTGAGTTTCATCGTATCTGCAATTTTATCAAAGCGACTGCATGTCATTAAGACGTTTATAATACCCATTCAAGGCCAATAATTCTTCGTGCTTACCGCGTTCTACTATTTCCCCTTCATAGAGAACACATATTTCATCCGCATTTTTTATTGTAGAAAGGCGATGGGCTATTGCAATCGTCGTACGAGTTTTCATCAGACGTTCCAACGCTTCCTGTACCAGACGTTCGGATTCCGTATCCAAAGCAGAAGTAGCCTCATCCAGAATCAAGATAGGAGGATTCTTCAAAATAGCGCGTGCGATACTGATCCGTTGTCTCTGGCCACCCGAAAGCTTACTTCCACGATCACCGATGTTGGTGTTATAGCCATCCTCTTTTTCCATAATAAAGTCATGTGCATTGGCGATCTTCGCAGCCTCAATCACCTGCTCCATAGTCGCATTTTCTACACCGAAAGCAATATTATTAAAGAAAGAATCATTAAACAAAATAGCTTCCTGATTAACATTGCCAATCAAGGTTCGCAAAGCAGAGATACGTACATCCTTTATACTGGTACCATCAATCGTTATTTCACCTTCCTGCACATCATGATAACGCGGCAACAGGTCAACCAATGTCGACTTACCCGATCCGGATTGCCCCACCAAAGCGATTGTTTTCCCTTTAGGCACAATCAGATTGACATGCTTCAAGACTTCTTTCTTACCATTATAACTGAATGAAATATCCTTAAACTCAATTTTATCATTCAAGCCGTTCAATGGTTTCGGATTAGGAATTTCCTTTATATTATTCTCAGCCTTCAATATCTTGTCTACGCGCTCCATAGATGCCAATCCCTTAGGAATGTTGTATCCGGCTTTAGAAAATTCTTTCAACGGGTTGATAACACTATACAGAATCACCATATAGAAAATAAACGAAGGAGCATCAATCGTAGAGTTCTTCCCTAAGATCAACGAACCACCGAACCATAGTACAATAACAATCAATATGGTACCTAAAAATTCGCTCATCGGATGTGCCAACGCCTGCCGCATAGCCACCCGGTTATTGGCATCCCTCAATTCATTACTGCATTTGGCGAAGCGATCCACCATTCTTTTTTCTGCAATGAATGCTTTGATAATACGCAATCCTCCCAGCGTCTCTTCCAATTGTGACATTGTATCACTCCATTTTCCCTGCGCTTCCAACGACTGCCGTTTCAGTTTCTTACCAACCACTCCCATAAGCCATCCCATCCCGGGAAGAACCAACAGAGTAAACAGGGTCAACTGCCAACTGGTGATGATCAATGTTCCAAAATAGAATATGATAAGTATGGGGTTTTTGATCAGCATATCCAGCGAACTGGTTATGGAATTCTCTACCTCCCCCACATCACCACTCATACGAGCGATAATATCTCCTTTCCGTTCTTCTGAAAAAAAGCCCAGAGGTAATGACATCACCTTTGAGTAAACCATAATACGAATATCCCTAACTACTCCTGTACGCAAAGGAATCATGACCGCCGAAGAAGCAAAATAACAAGCGGTTTTAAGCAAAGTCATAAAAGCCAAAAACAGTCCTAAGAAAAGCAAAGTCATCGACGGACCATTTACCTCAATCATGTGTGATACATAATAATAGAAATTATTCACAGCTATGTCTTTCAAGCTCCCAGTCGAATCCCAAGGCATAAATTCATATACCTTACTATCCATTTCAAATAAAATTTGAAGGATGGGAATCAATAGCGTAAACGAGAATATATTGAATACTGCTGACAAAATATTCAAAAACACGGCTCCCACCACATATCTCCGGTAAGGAGATACGAACCGTTTCATGAGTTGCAAGAATTCTTTCATTAACTTGTACTAAAATGATTTAGGCGACAAAGATAGAGGAAAATCTCCGAAATTCATATCTAAACATCGATAGAAAACACAGGAATTCAACAATTATCTTAATTATAGTTTGTCTGGCACATTATTATCCCCTCCTCATTCATCAGCATGCATTTTTCAACAAGTATAATAAAAAAGCATTATCAACACCCTCCTTTATTCTATCTTTAACGATGCAAGTGTGAAATATTAAATATCTTATCAAATTCATACAGCCAAATAGAAAATACCCCCCCCCGGAATAATTCAGGATGAGCATTCAAAGCCTTCTGCTTCAACCCAACGCGGGTTTTAGCATCTTTCAAAAGTCGTTTTAAAGTACGTCCACCAACAACGCATTGTTGATAAGAGGATAAATTCAGCAAAGATATCATATATTCAAGAATTCGCCCCCCCTCTATAAAATATGCGCCCTCTTTTTCTGCCTTTGGGGATACTTTATTGTCATGCTGTCGAAAATAATTCAATTTACGGTTTATACGAATAACATTACCCTGCCGACATATCTCTATCCAAAAAAGCCAATCACCACAATAACGAAACTCTTTATAGTCACCATTCACTTTCGTATAGCATTCTTTTCGAAACAACACCATGCTGGCATTATATACACTGGGGCCCCATAACATATTCTTTATAAGAAAATCTCTACTCGCAAATTTTGTCTGCAACGGCAATTTAGATGAAAATTTATCCCAATCCAACGCCATGTGTTGTCCATCGGCATCTACCATCTGCGAACCGGTAAAAGCTAAAACGACATCCGGATTTCTTTCTAATGCCGTAACCGTTTCAGTTAAAAAATTCTTTTCAGCAAAATCATCACTTTCAGCTATCCAAATATATTTACCTCGAGCTAAAAGCAAACCCTTATCCCATTGTTTAAAAGTCGTACCACTATTTTGTTCATTAAACACGATATGGGTAACCCGATTATCGGATTGATATTTTAACAAGATATCACGACTATTATCAGTAGAACAATCATCCAGAAGTATCAACTCGAAATTATCAAAATCTTGAGCCAAGATACTATCAATACGTGACATTAAATAGGCACTATGATTATAATTCGGTACAATTACAGAAACCAGAGGTTCGTTCATTTCAAATATTTATCAATTCCATTATCACACCACTTAACATGGTTTTCCTTTACTACTTCCAGAACATGCAAATGTTGCCCCTCGTTGTGGCGGGAAGCCTCCTTATGCCAAAGATGATAAACAATTCCCCCCATCTTTAAAGCTTTCTTTCCAACTCCTGCAAAATGCAAACGATACACCAGCTCTCCATCTTCGTGTCCCCAATCCTGCAAATCCTCATTATACCCATTTATTGATATAAAATCATCCCGCCAGAAAGCCAGATTACACCCACGCATATGATCTATAACTTTTGCATACCGTTCTGCCAGGAAAGAGCGCAGTAATCTGGAACGAAAGCCATTCAGGATAAACCCTGCCTTAATTTCCGAAACATTCAGCTTTAAACTGATATCGCTAATCAATCTTTTAGTCACCATTGGTCCTAACTTAGTACGGCTTCCACAGACAAAATACCCTTTATCCATCATCTCAATATGATCTTGGATAAAATGACGTTCCATAATTACATCACCATCTATTTGGATGATATAATCGCCTTTAGCTTGCGCAATAGCTTTATTCAAGATTGAAGTTTTTCTAAATCCTTTATCTTCTTGCCAAATATGAACTATAGGAACTTTTAATACTGCTCTAAAATCATCTATCAATTTACGAGTATCCTCTCTCGAGCCATCGTCAGCTACCACAATCTCATCCGGAGAAACCGTTTGAATAGAAGCACTCAACAGACATAATCGTAACGCATCTTCCCAATTATACGTAGAAATCAGCAATGACACTTTTGTATCCATCTCTCTTAAAGTTAGGTTAAACAGTCATGAACAATTTTTCAAAAGAACTAAAATTACTCAATTGCAATGGCGCATTCTTATCCATGATCCAATAAATCGGACGATTATTATAAAATGCAGCCATCAACGAGAAAGTACTCTTTACACCTATTATATAGTCGCACTGAGACAGCAAACACAAGTCCTCCGCCTCATTTCCCTTTGGACAATAAATACTTTTCAGCCCTAAAGCCTCCCTGTAACAATTCACATTTAAATTACGATCATTGGTACAAATAAAAACAGAAACTTTTTTATCAGGAAAATTGTCTAAAAACTGACGTATGTGCTCAATATACACATCATCATTAAAAAAATATTTTCCGCCCATCCAGACCTTATAATCACCTCTGCGAATATGAACGGCCAAACGTACGTCCGCACCGTCTGCTTTTGCATGTTCCTCTAAAAAAGATTTTATTTTATTTAAAACCAAAGATTTAAAGGCAAACATATCTTTAATTTCCGTCCGATATTTCATGAATAATTCAGGAAAACGAAATTGCCAACCATCAATAGCAACCATTCGATGTCTTTTCAACTCTGAAAGTACATCAGGGGTTACATCTGTTGGCTCGTCCAGAAAAAAACACTTTATCAACTGCAATTTAATCAACATTTTTGCAAAAAGATAGACCGGCCAACGGTGATACTTATAATTACAGACTTCAAAGTAGCGATATTTATAAGCAAAACGCATTGATACGACTTTTACGTTGTTTTCCTTTCCCCATACATAAGCATGTGCGTATTGCAGAATATTATTACACATTTGCCCATATCCTTTTACAAAAATCATATTCACAATATTTGTTTTTACTTTTCCTAAGAACTTACTTTCGCTCTATATTCTGCAAAAATAACAATAAAAAACTGATTATTTTAACTTTAAACCTTAATTCTTCCTACCAAGATGGTTAATAAACTCATAGCCTTTTAATTATTATCACTTTTCTTCTGCTTGATTTAAATTTCCAAATACATACAATAAAGATATGAAAGACACATGCAGAAATAAAAAAAAGGAAAATACAAGTTTGCAATACAAAAAGAATATCATTTATATTTCCATCTTTGACAAAAACATAAACAAACATTCTTTCATTACTTTAGTAGTCTGCATGAATACAAATAAGAAATCCCCCTCTAAACTTACAATTTGACAAAACGACATTCTTTTTTTCATAGAATCCTTTCGTTAAGAGAAGGTACCGGTACGAATGTAAAAAACGCCATTATTCCCTAACTCCTTTTTCCAAAATCATCTATTCACAAGCAATTAACTGACATATTTCTCTTCAATTTCAACATCCGCAGGCAATTCACCATCAGAACCTACATATTTCATACTTTTTTCCATACGAAAGTCCTCCAAAACAGAGAAGCAATTAGAGTCAAAAAGCGTTCTTTCAAAAAGAATTATTTTTTCTCATAGAGAATCTTACCGTTCCTCTACGACTTTCAAGTCGTTTCTCGTAGAGAAACCGGGCTTATCAAGTAGAGACATTCTGACTAAAATACCAAGAAAATATACATATATATTCAATTTAAGCAAAAAATATGCAATAAGAATCGCATATTATCTACATTATCATGCAACCCATTTTTTATTTACTACTTTTTTGCAAAAGTGAATTACAGGAAAACAATCAATACAACAGCAAAATGATAGTATATTCTCTTTTTTAACAACTTTCTCACAAACATCAATTAGTAAACCTAATTACTTTATCACAAGAATCAGACCAATTCTATTCGTTTTAACCCAATTTTTCAACTAATATCTTTCACATCATGCAGATCAAAAACAGAATAAAAAGTTAATTATGTAATATTCAATTATAATTCTTTCTATCTTTGCTTTAGAAACGGATCAATAAAGCATATCACAATGAAAATATCAGTTATCATAAATACCTATAACGCATCAAAACATTTAAAACAAGTCCTTGAAGCCGTGAAAAACTTCGATGAAATAGTTGTCTGTGATATGGAAAGTACCGACGACACAATTGATATTGCAAAAATCTTCAATTGCAAAATTGTAACATTCAAGAAAGGAAACTATAATATCGTAGAACCAGCGCGCGACTTTGCTATCCAACAGGCTTCGCATCCTTGGATACTTGTAGTAGACGCAGACGAAATTGTACCCGACCAACTAAGAGAATATCTTTATAAACAAATATCAAATCCCAATTGTCCTGCAGGCATTTACATTCCGCGTAAAAACTATTTTATGGGTAAATTCATGCATTGTCACTATCCTGATCATGTACTTCGATTTTTCAAAAAGGAAGGAACGGTATGGCCTCCCATTATTCATATAGCCCCAATAGTACAAGGAAAGTTATACTCCATCCCTTCCAAACAGAAAAACTTAGCATTTATCCATTTAGCCAACGACAGCGTTGCCGACATTGTAAAAAAAACAAATGAATATACAGAAAACGAAATCGAAAAGAAAAAGAACAAAAAATATGGTATAGGAGCATTCTTCTATCGCCCTTTTTTCCGATTCTTTAAAACATATATACTGAAAGGAGGCATATTGGACGGCAAAGAAGGATTTATTAAAGCATGCCTTGAAGGGTATTATCAGTTTATAATGTTATCTAAAATAGTAGAATATCGAAAAAAACAAATAATCCAATAATGAATAATAATCCAATATACGTAACTTCTCCTTTACTCCCTGCATTAGACGAGTTTAATCAATATCTGAAAGAAATATGGGATAATAAGATACTAACGAACAACGGAAATTTTCATCAGGTATTAGAACAAGCTCTATGTGACTATCTAAAAGTCCCCTACCTCAGCTTGTTCACAAATGGCACGCTCCCATTAATAGTCGCTTTACAGGCATTACGTATCACCGGAGAGGTTATCACTACTCCTTATAGCTTTGTAGCAACGACTCATTCTTTATGGTGGAACGGCATAAAACCGGTTTTTGTAGATATAGACCCAGTCACCTGTAATATAGATCCCACCAAAATAGAAGCGGCAATCACTCCTCGAACTACAGCGATTATGCCGGTTCATGTATATGGAAAGCCCTGTGATATCACAGGTATCCAAGAAATAGCCGATAAATACGGCTTAAAAATTATTTATGATGCAGCCCATGCTTTCGGAGTAGATATTAATGGTAAATCTATATTAGAAGCAGGGGACATATCAACACTCAGTTTTCATGCAACCAAAGTGTACAATACCATAGAAGGAGGCGCATTAATCTGCCACGACGCACAAACCAAAAAGCGAATTGACTACTTAAAGAATTTTGGATTTGCCGGAGAAACAACAATTGTAGCACCAGGGATTAATGGAAAAATGGATGAAATACGTGCAGCATTCGGTCTGATCAATCTGAAACAAGTAGACGATGCCATAGAGAAAAGACATCAAGTAGCAATTACATATCGTAAACATTTGAAGAATATTCCGGGAATTAAATTTATGGAAGACGTTCCGGGAATTCGCCATAATTATTCTTACTTCCCTATTTTTATCGATGCAGACCAATATGGTATGACCCGGGATGAACTTTATCATAAGATGAAAAAGAACAATGTATTCGGCAGACGATACTTCTATCCGTTAATAAGCGAGTTTTCAACTTACCGAGGTTTAGAATCTGCTAAACCAGAGAATCTTCCTATGGCTACAAAAATAGCAAATAAAGTGATATGTTTACCAATTCACCATGCATTAGACGAAAACGATTTAAAAAGAATAATAAATCAGATTACAGAATAATATGAACAACAAGCCCAAAAAGATACTATTACTTGGTGGTTTACGCTATCTTGTACCCGTAATAAAAGCTATTCATGAACTAGGATATTATGCAATAACCTGTGATTATATTCCAGATAATATAGCTCATAAATATTCTGACGAATACCACAATATAAGCATAACGGATAAAGAATCAATTTTGAAACTCGCTCATGAACTTAAAATAGACGGTATCATGTCATTTGCGGTAGACCCCGGAGTAACCACCGCAGCCTATGTTAGCGAAAAGTTGGGACTACCCGGACTACCTTATGAGTCAGTAAACATCCTACAAAACAAAGCTTTATTTAGAAATTTTCTAGCTAAAAATGGATTTACCGTACCAAAATCAAAGGGATATAAAAGGATGACAGATGCCTTGAAAGAAAGTTCCTTATTCAATTGGCCTATAATAGTAAAGCCCGTTGATTCTGCCGGTAGTAAAGGGGTCACTAAAGTAGAAATCCCCTCTGCACTTCCAAATGCAATAGAACATGCAATAAACTTTTCGCTATCCAAAGAATTTATCATTGAAGAGTTCATTGAAAAACAAGGTTTTTCATCGGATTCGGAAGCATTTTCAATTAATGGAACATTAGAATTTATTTCCTATTCCGATCAACGTTTTGACAATAAAGCGACTAACCCTTACACACCTTCGGCATTCAGTTGGCCCACAACAATGCAAGAAAGTTATCAGACTGAATTAAGCAGCGAAATTCAGCGTCTTCTCACACTACTAAAAATTAAGACTTCTATTTTCAATATAGAAACTTGTATAGGTAAAGACGGTAAAGCTTACATAATGGAAGTTTCCCCCCGAGGCGGTGGTAATCGTCTGGCAGAGATGTTACATTACGCAACAGGAATAGATTTAATAAAGAATGCCGTCAGAGCAGCAGTAGGTGAGGACATTGTGGATATCACTCAACCTCAATACAATGGCTACTGGGGAGAAATAATCCTACATGGTAACCAAGTCGGAATTTTCGATAAAATAGAGATTGACAATGATTTTAAACACAATCATGTAGTAGAACTTGATTTATGGATACAAAAAGGAGACCCAGTAAACTCATTTAACGGAGCAAACGATACGATAGGAACTTTAGTTACTAAATTCAATTCTGCAAAAGAATTATCAGAGAAAATGGAACACATAAATCAATGGATTAAGATTGTCGTAAAATAACCCCCTCAAACACATAAAGCCCAATGGATAAAATTGCAATTTTAGGAGCCAGCAAACCACATTTGAAACTTTATACCAAAGCCAAGGAAATGGGACTCGAAACTTATTGTTTTGCATGGGCAGAAGGTGCTTTTTGCAAAAACTATGCCGACCATTACTTTGATGTATCCATCATTGACAAAGAAAAAATTGCTGAAATTTGCAGAAAAGAAAAGATAAATGGAATCGTATCCAATGCATTGGAGCCTGCCGTACCAACAGTGGCCTATGTTTCAGAGCAATTGCACCTAAACGGACTTACATACAAAACTGCTTTACGAGCAAGAAATAAACTTCTAATGCGTCAAGCCATAAAAGATGCCAATGTATGTTTGCAACCTCGATTTTCTTTATTCAAAAAAAATGATATACCACCAACAAGCTTTCCCGTCATTGTTAAACCGACGGATAGCACCGGCAGTAACGGCGTCACTAAAGTTAACTCTTCAGATCAATTCCAAGCAGCAATAAAAAGGGCATTCAATGCTTCTAACAAATATGAAATATTAATTGAAGAATACATTGAGGGCCAAGAAATATCCGTCGAAGCAATCTCTTTTCACGGTAAACATTACATCCTGACTATCACTGATAAAGAAACAACCGGCGCTCCTTATTTTGTCGAAACAGCTCATCATCAGCCATCAAGCCTAAACGCCTCGCTACAGCAACAAGTAAAAGAATATACAGAACAAATTCTAACCACCTTAAAAATTGATAATTCAGCCTCTCACACTGAATTTAAAATAAATACTAACGGTGATATTTTCTTTATTGAAGTTGGAGCGCGTGGTGGTGGAGACTTTATTTCATATTATTTAGTCGAGCTAAGTACCGGATATGATTTTGTGAAAGGCATGATTGACGTAGCTCTCAATCGATTCGAACCACCTATCTTTCAAAATAACAAATATTCAGGAGTATATTTCCTAAGTAAAGAAACTGCTTATATAAAAGAATTTATCGAAAACAATAAAAACAGCAGTTGGGTCAAAGAATATTGCATTGATGATACTCCTTTGAAAGAGCTTAAAAAATCCCAAGATCGCTCCGGATACATAATCTATCAATCAAACAAGAAAATAATAATTTAAGAACAATATCATGAATTCTAAAAAAATAATAGTATTCGGTGCTACCGGAACATTAGGAGCACATATCTCAACCTACTTAAAAAAAGTTGGATATGACGTATATGCAGTAGGGCATAGAAAAAATGACAATGGATTTTTTAATGACTGGCAAATCCCTTACATTTCTATAGATGTGGCAGATCGGGCACAATTTGCTTCCTTGCCTCAATCGGAGGTTTCAGCCGTTCTACACTTTGCAGGTGCATTACCGGCTTCCATGGAAGGTTATAACCCGGAGTTATATGTAAGTTCTATCATACAAGGTACCATGAATGTTTTGGATTATACCCTAAAATCAGGAGCCTCAAAAATAATTTTTCCGCAATCGCTATTCGATATCAGCTATTTATTCGGCACCAAAGTTCCCATACCTGCTGATTCAGAAAGAAAAGCGCCATTAACAGGAGATCATGCCGTATACGTCATCGCTAAAAATGCAGCAGTAGATTTAATAGAGCATTATTACCAGAAATTTGGTTTAAAACGTTTTATTCTAAGGCTACCACGGATTTATATGTATCACCCCAACTCTTACACATATACAGACGGTAAAAGATGTTTAATCTCTGATCGCTTTTTAATAAATCAAGCGATAAAAGGGGAAAATATTGAACTTTGGGGAGATCCTCATCGCCTACTTGAAACCGTATGTATATATGATTTCCTACAGATAATAGAAAAGAGTCTTTTATCTGATTTAGACGGTGGTGTATACAATGTAGGAAGCGGTGGTAGTACACTAAAAGAAAGGATAGAAGAAATTATTGATGTATTTAGCCCCAAACATAAATCTCAAATTATTTATCGCCCGGAGAAAAGAAGTTCACAACAATTTGTTTTAGACATCCGCAAAACTATAAATGAATTAGGTTATGTTCCTCAATATGATTGGAGAACATATTTGATGGAATTCAAGAAAGAGAGGGAACAACAATCTTTCAAGAAATTGTGGGGAACAGAAGAAGATTATAAATAAGATTAAGATTTCAGATGGATAAAGAATTGAAAACACCTTTAGTTAGTATTATCTGCCTAACATATAATCAAGCTCAATACATTAGAAAAACTTTGGAAGGGTTCGTCATGCAAAAGACGAACTTTCCTATTGAAATATTGATTCATGACGATGCTTCTACTGATGAAACAGCAGATATTATTCGCGAATATGAGAATGAATATCCGGAAATAATAAAACCTATATACCAAAAAGAAAACCAATACTCCAAGAAGATAGCAATAGGGGTCACTTATATATATCCTAAAGTAAAGGGGAAATATATAGCGCTATGCGAAGGAGATGATTACTGGACAGATCCGCTAAAACTTCAAAAGCAGGTAAACTTCTTGGAGCAACATTCTGATTATTCTTTAATCTACACTCGCACCAATATTTATAATCAAACTACAGGTAAGATGGAAAACGAAACATTTGGATATGAATATAAAGGATACAATGCTTTATTATCAATAAATTGTATACCGACATTAACCATCTGTATGCGTACAGATGCTATGTTGCAATACCTAAAAGATGTAGAACCTCAAGAAAAAAAATGGTTAATGGGAGATTATCCCGCATGGTTATGGATAGGTTATCATCATAAAATCAAATATATCCCTGACATTACCAGCGTATATCGTGTCTCAAAAGAATCTGCCAGCCATTCACAAAATCCTAAAAAACAAGAGGCCTTTATTTTATCAGAAATAGAAATAAAGGAATACTACCGGAACAAATTTGGGATACAACCCTTCGAGGATTATCAGAAAGCTATTAACTCACTATATTTTAAACTGTTTGAGCTCTTTTTCCAAGCAAGATATTTTCAAAAGGCCAGACTCTATTCGCGCCGAATTAATCTAAATCTGGTTTCTTCACGTGAGCGTAGAAAAGTGAGCCGTTTCTATGTAAGGTATTTGGTCTACTGCTTAAAATGCGTCATAAAAAGTATAAAAGAGCGTAATTCTCAACAAAAATAACACAATCTTTCCAACCTCCGAAAACAACAATATATTAACAAAAAAATATGAAAAATTCAATTTTTACAATATTTTTTCCGCGACAATATTGGCCACATGTTCTGATAACTCTATTCTCGAGCTACCTCAAATAAACAACGATTACTACTCGAACGGCAGGTGACAGTCTTTACGATGTATTAGGATATGGCTATGACATAACGGAAGAATACATGGGAGAAAACTCCACCATACTAAAAATTCTTAATATCGACGCTTTCGTACAGGATAATAGAGATCGATTCGATAATCCCTTCATTGGTGTAATCAACCAGAATATTCAAGCAGAGGAAAACGTCTACTCTTTTTTAAATGACATGAGTCATGATAGTAATTTTAGTGGCTCTGTAGCGAAAATTGGCAATGCAGACGAAAAAGGCTATTTCACTGGTACCATAAAAAATGGATGTAAATCAAATACACGATTTTCATATATTCTCTTTCGCAAAAGCCGAAGTTTAAAAAAAGCAAAGAAAATATTTACTTAATACCGATCTAGCAACTTTATCTCGCTATCTATCCCCCTCATTTCTCGAAGATATTAATAAATATTCTGCAGATAAAATTATAGCAATGTATGGTACTCACGTGCTTACCAATATCACGGTTGGTGGTAAATACACAGCTTATTACAGATCAGTTATTTTAAACGAAACAAATCATACTGAAAAAACAAAAACTGTTAGTGCTGGAGTTAAATATAATTTCAATAAAATAGGCTTAGATATTAGTGGAAGTTGGAATACAACGGAGATAACAGAAACAAATAGAAAAAACACGAATTGGGAATGTAACATCAAATCTATCGGCGGTTCTACTTCAGGAACCACAATTACACTAACCCCTACCAGTACTTCAGTTGCAATCAACCAAGGAGCTTGGACAGAATCCGTTGATGACAAACATTCTAAATTGATAGATGTGGATTGGAATGCAACTTATCCAATATATGAATTGATTTCTGATCCTATAAAAAGAAATGAACTTAAAGATGCCGCAATCAGATATATCAACAAAAAAATAAAGGTAATACCACTTGTTCCACTATATCAATATCACGAAAATGGTAATTCCCATTATAACTGCGCAACATATTCATTAGGTTGGGAGAGACAAAGAGTAACATGTTATGTATTAGGTCAAAAAGGTACAGAAAATGTTTTCCCTTTATATCAATTCAGCGATGGTGCAGGAAAATTCCATTACAACACGAATACTCACTCAGAGATAGGATGGAGAAATGATGGTGTAGTATGCCATGTTTATAAAAGTAAAATTTATGACGAACTTATTCCTTTATATCAATTTACCGACGGTAGAAATAACTACCATTATAATACCCATGTTTATTCAATGGGGTGGATTAACCAAGGCACTATTTGCTATGTATTTTACTAATTTTTTCCTTAGTCGAGAAACCCAAGCATTTCAACCCGGGCTTACTCGACTAACTTAAAAACGGCAATACTTGACAAACTCCTTTACAAACTGTTCTAAGTTATAGCGATCTTTCATAAAGCATATTGCATTTTTCCCAATATCCATTCTTAAATCAGAATGACTCAACTTTTCCATAGCAGAAACCAATTCGCTAATATTCCCTCTATGGTAAAATAGTCCATTATATCCATGTTCTATTAACTCCTTATTCGCCGGAATAGCAGTTGCAATAACAGGTATCCCATACTTCTGGGCTTCTACTACTACTTTTGGAAGTCCTTCTGAAGCAGAACACATTAATAAGACATCCGCTTGCCTATAAAAAGTAAAAACATCCGTAGTAAATGAAATTATTTTCACTTCTTCATCCAAACCCATCTCCTTAACCAATTTGCGCACAGCATTTGAATATGCATCGTCACCCGCACCAACAAGCAATAAGCGGAAAGGAATATTATATGTTTCTTTCAATATTCTACAGGCCTCAATAGCTTCTTTTTGTCCCTTATTATCATTAAAATTTCCAACCAATAAAAACGTATAACGAAAATCGTCTCGTTTAAATTCAATACTTTGATCTATCTCGACAGAATAATGAATCCGGTAAATCCCATCAGCATCTATTAATAATGGCATATAATGTTTTAGTACATGGTCAGATACAGCCAATATTTTATCGGAGTATCTGCCAACCCATCTCACCAAAGCTTTCTCTGGATACAAAAAGGCATAACTTTTCGATTCCACCGGGACTTCATGAATAAACCATAAATGCCTATATTTTCCCCATTTAGAAGCCAAAGCAGCCACAGGAGAAAAAATTGTATTAGTTACAACCACATCCGGTTTTATTTGATTTAAATAAATTAATGTCCTACGAGCATGTCGTATAAAACGAGTAACTTCCCAAAAAGATTTATATAAGGATTTTTTTTTAGGATCTAACATCCAACCAGGCTGTTTAATGATAGTATATCCGTTAATATGTGGAAGAAAAACATCTATTAAAGGCCCATTGTCTGGGAAGATCACATAAAGGAAATAATCAGGACAAAATTTCCTAATACCTCTCACTAAATCAAGCAAAACACTTTGTGCTCCTCCTTGCATATAAGCATTATGTGATACAAATACTATTTTCATTTTGAGTTATCTACCACTTTTTTTGTTTCTTCCAAATACTTAAACCCCCATTTCATATCAGGTTCCAAATGATTTCCTTCCGCCCATTCATTCCATGCATTAATAAAAATAAAGTTCTCTTCTTTACTAAAAGGTATAAACTTATTCCATACAGAAGATAACCACTCACCATATTTTTCCGGTGTACTTTCTCCAAGCATAAACATCCTCTTCTTCCTCCTAGAAGTATTATCCCACATAGGAGTCACACCCGGATATAACTTATAATCAGGCAATGGGAAGCTGCAAGAGTAATCCACTAACTCAGCATAGTCTACTACTTCTCTCCTACATCGATTAAAAAAATAACGATTCATATTATGAGCAATTTTTCTCAATGGATGTTTTTTTTTCTTTAATTCTTCTAACCGACATGTAAAAGGTTGAAATTCTATAGCAGCATCAAATCCATCTTCTAAATAAGTTTTTCCAGAAAAAGCAAAACTTTCTACTCTACAAAGATATAACTCCACCCCCCTTTTAGCAGCTTCATCCCTCCAAATAGTTATCGTTCTTTTCATATCTGGAAACAGCGTAGACCTATAAACACAAAAGACAGGTTTATTATCCACCTTTATGTAGCGATGATCGGAAAACACATTATCCAGCAAATATCTAATATGTAGTAAATCATCTTCAACTGAATAATTTTGTTTTATTAACACTTCTTTTTCTCCTCCATCCCAAGCACGAGTCCAGTTTTCATTAGCCCAGCATAGCATAAATGGAAAATTTGGCTTATTCAAAGTCAAAATTTCATTAACAGGTCGTTCCATAAGTTGATGTCCGTTAAACCAATAGTGATAATAGCAAAAACCATCAATCCCATATTTCTTAGCCATTTCAGCTTGCTGCTCACGTACTTCAGGGACACGTAAATCATAAAATCCTAAGTCTGCAGGCAAATGAGGCTGATAATGTCCTCTAAACAAAGGCCTAGCCTTTACTACATTTGTCCATTCTGTAAATCCTTTGCCCCACCACTCATCATTTTCTGGGAAAGGATGATATTGTGGCAAATAAAAGGCAATAAGTCGTTTATCTTTTAGTTCCATAATTATTCTACCGTCATTTTATCTCCATTCATCCGCTCCATGTACTGCTGAATGATGGCTTTCAACTCAAGTTCCATAGCTCCTTGCTGTGGAACCCGTCCCACCAAGTTTTCTTTCAACAGTTTATCTGTTTTAAAGGCATAGACAGCTACCGTTTTCTCACCATCGAACTGCAACATATAATCGCCTTTAAAATATTGGTAAATGCCATTATTGTAATTTACTGCATAAGTATCTTCAGCAGGCGTATTCAATAAATCACACCCAAAAGAGACGTAAGGCTTGTCATACCCAAGATAGCTCAGTACTGTCGGCATGATATCGATTTGCTGTGCTATGGCATCTCTATATCCTTTTAAATCACCATCCGGAGTATAGAAAATAATAGGAACGGCATAACGGCCGTAATCTGTCCAATATTCAGGATGTTCTGTCTGATTGGTGTGATCGGCAGTCAGCACAAATAATGTATTTTCAAACCATGATTCTTTAGAAGCTTTTTCAAAAAAGAGTTTCAGAGCATTATCCGAATAACGGATACACTTATGTATTTCAAGAGTACCATCCGGAAAAACCCCTTTGTAACGATCCGGAATTACATAAGGGTGATGTGACGAAGCAGTAAAAATACCCGCAGAAAAAGGTTGGGGAAAGCTGCTCATCTTATCAGCAAAGAACTGTAGAAATTCTTCATCCCAAATAGCCCAGTTCCCATCAAAATCATCATCATTCCCATACTCCTCACGCCCGAAATAATCAGGATATCCCACTGCACGTGCATAAGCTTGAAAGCCCATAGAACCGTCTCTCGCACCATGAAAAAAAGCAGTATAATATCCCTTCTTCTTGAGTTCACCACCAACACTCGACAATTTATTCAAGGAGGCAGGAGTCAGAAAAAAGGGTTCCACAAAACGTGGTATTCCCGATAGAATAGAGGGCAGGCCATCAATGCTCTGTTGCCCGTTGGCAAAAGAATATTTATAAACAAGACTTTCGGAAACCAAAGAATCCAGAAAAGGAGTGTAACCTTTGTAATTTCCATCCTCAAGCTCTTTATTCAGAGAACCAAAATACTCCTTACCGAAACTTTCCAGCACAAGTACCACCACATTTTTAGAGCGAAAAGTCACACTGTCAGCCGGTACATGAACGGGAGTGAACAGCGCGGTCATCTCCGCCTCATCCGCGAAATAATCGGGAACGACAAATGGTTTCTTTCCGATAGTACGGAATATCGAGAAAGGGGTATTCAATACAATGGCAGTTTCTGCCGGCCGGTTTACATACTGATTGGCATTACTGATTGTAATAGGTCGCACATCCCTTCCTATCCCCCCGCGCATTCCAAAAACACACAAAGGGATAAATGCTACCAACACGATTAAATAAGTCAAATAATACGTCACCAGCCGATGCTGTGTATTTACCTTCGGTGTGCGATAAAGCTTAAACAACGCATATCCGAAAGCCACAGCTATCAAGACCAGATACCAATGTCGTACCAATTCAATGCCAAAAATCCCCGCCAGATTATCTTCATTGGCAAATTGGCTGAAAACAGAAGTAGTGGTACGTCTGTTGGAATACTGAAAATAAACCGTATCCACCAGATTCATTATGATCATTACCATATTGGTAATGACGAATATCCACTTCACAACAGATTGATATTTAGGATTCTCTTTATAATGAAACGGAAAAAGAACCAACAGGATATAAAGGGCATTAGTATAAAGAATAGCCGACGTATCAAAAACCAAACCTCCGCGAACCATTTCCCAAAAATGCGAGAAAGTCAAATCGGTAAAATAATTATGGTTCACCCAAATAAACAACAACCGGCACAAGCTAAAGCTCACGTATATTAACAACAAATTGACAATAAGAGCCAAAGGCGCTGAAAATATCGTCTTAAAACTGTTCTTCATCTTCTTCTCTCCTAACATTAAATGGAAATTCATTTTTCTTCAAAATTTTCGGCACATTCTTTCTTTTTGTGCTTAAACACCCAGCGAAGTAACAAAAAATTAATCGGAACTGCAACTGCCAATACCAATATAGGAGCTAATATCCGTGAAATTCCAATATATAAAAAGAAATTAAACAAAAACATGTGAATTAGGTAATTGACAAGATGACTCCCTCCAAAACCAATTACTTTCTTAATAGACGGTGCACTATGGAAAGTCAAATAAGCCGTCAGAAAGAAATTGCACACCAAACTTATCAAATAACCGGTCGTATAAGCTACGTTGACATTAATATATACCTGTAGCAAATAATAAATCCCGTAATGAATCCCGGCAGCAATCGTTCCAACGAAACAAAAACGGATAAACTCAAACAGTTTTTCTCTATCTTTCAACATTTTATCTTGCTTTCTCCGATCTCGATGTAATTTCTAAAACACATCTCATACGATAATTTAAACCAGATAATGGCACAGGGCAACGCTTTCAACGCATAGGGTTGTACAAATTCCTTCCGCAAATAAGCAGGAAACAGATCGGAAGGTGAAAAGCTGGTCAATATAAAAGCAAAAATCATCAGTGCAATATCCCACTTCGAACGCTTCCAGGGAACAGACCAATACCAGATACCAACTCCGACAAAAGCAATAATATAGGTACTGGATTCACTTCCGGTGCTGAACAAAACAACGAATAATAACACGGATGCCAGCAATGCATAGCGAAATGCCTTATATTTATACTGAGCAATACGGAGATAAGGCAACCCAAAAATGATAAGCCCACCGAGTATAAGCCACAAATCGGAATAGGAGGCGCATCCGGAAATTTTACGCACCATGCCAAGCAGAGAGATGTTTTGTCCGCCGGAAAATATATTTTCGGCATTCTTGGCAGACAGGCTATCCCACCATCCTACATATTGGGAAATGATATAATCCGGACTACTGATAGCCATAGGAGCAACAAACATAACCAACGCCCACCCCAACAAAGCAAGGAGAAATTTCACCTTATGCTTGGAAAAGAAGAAAAAGGCCAGTCCGACAATACCATACAGCTTTACAAAAGTGCCCAACATAATAAAGCACGCCGCCCAAATATCCTTCTCTTTCTCTATACAATAGAACGTAGCTACAATAATGGCTGCAATAGCAATATTAAACTGCGACATAAACAGGGCAGTCAGCAACTCATGTGCGCAAAACCAATAAAGAAATATCCGTTTCCGGTCGGGAAAAGGTAATTTACGTATTGCATAATACAAAGACAGGGACAAAACGATCAACCAGAAAAACAGCCCCCACCGTACAGGAAGCATTGCAAACGGTGCAATCACCAAACTAAAAAACGGTCCGTAATGATTCGTATCCCAATACTCATCATAAGCTACATATAACGGTAACTGCTCGATAGTATGCCAATATACATATCTGAATATCAGAAAATTATTATGTTTCGACAATTTCAGGAGAGTGGCAATGACCGGTAATAGCAGCCATAACCCAAAAAGAGTACGATAATCACTAAAAAACGGTTTTTGTAAAAACAGGTAAAGTCGTTGCACTTGTTTCATAAAATACTCTTATTTCAATAATTATTTCGATGACGTATCTTGGAGTTTACTCTTCTTATCACACAAAAGTGTTTCGATGTTATAGAGAGGACGATTCTTGACCTCAATATAGATTTTACCTATATACTGCCCTATAACCCCTATGGCTAAAAGCACAATGCTACCGATAAACCACAAAGACAGCATCATAGAAGTCCATCCGGGAACCGTAGCATGTTCCCAATAAGACAGCAAGATATACACGGTCATGACAATACTGATAAACAGGAAGAAAAATCCGGCTCCTAAAATTAATGAAATAGGTTTGGTGGAAAAAGAAGTAATGCCATCCATTGCCAAAGCCAACATTTTCTTCAGCGTATATTTTGACTTACCGGCCGTACGCTCACTAATAGCATCGTCTACCGTGGTCGACTTATAACCAATCAACGGAACAAGCCCCCGCAAATACAAATTCCGTTCCTTAAAATGCGAGAGCTGCTCCAGAGCCCGACGGCTCATCAAGCGAAAATCAGCATGGTTATGAATGGCTTTCACTCCCAACGAACGCTGCAATTTATAAAATACAAGAGCGGTATTCCTCTTCATGAAGGAATCGGCATCACGCGATATCTTCACACCATATACAATATCATATCCCTCATTATAACGATCCACCATTTCTTCAATAGCCTTCAAGTCATCCTGCAAATCGGCATCGATCGTTATCACAG
>ULPX01040103.1_pt1 | contig 79984 bp, 58 predicted proteins | sample 1953911 | NCBI WGS metagenome assembly ULPX01 (sample SAMEA4835640, study PRJEB28245) | human gut metagenome | biome: gut microbiome; material: fecal sample | place: Denmark | collected 2008 | reverse complement strand
CAAGTCCCTCACCCTAGTCCCTTTGGTTCTTTCCCTCGTCAATATTGACAGGTGCATTAATTCGAATAGCGAACCCGAGAAGTGCTATCCCAAGAAAAGCACTACCACACTTGCCATATGAACGCTCTGTTGGTTTCGCATCCTTGCGAAACTCTGGGCGTTCAACTTCGGGCATCCATGCCCGTCCCTTGTCAAAGGTGGAGTGCTGTCACCCCCGATAACATAACGGTTTACGCCATCTCAGACGTAAAAACCGGTTCATCATAAATCATCACGCTGTGAATTACATATTTCACCTTTATTTTACACTTATTTACTGTTGCCGCTTTACTTGACAGAACAGCCGTTTTTGTATTATAATAAAGGTTGAAATTGAATTATACCGCCATATCGGGCGTATGAAAGGACAACTCGCAAAATGGAAGAGAAAAAATATGACTTTTCTGCCATAGAAAGTAAGTGGCAGAAATACTGGGACGAGCATCAGACATTCAAGGCTGAAAACGGCAGTACCAAGCCGAAATTCTACGCTCTCGTAGAGTTTCCCTACCCCTCCGGCGCAGGTATGCATGTAGGTCATATCAAGGCTTATTCCGGCCTTGAGGTAGTCAGCCGCAAGAGAAGGCTTCAGGGCTACAACGTACTGTTCCCGATAGGCTTTGATGCTTACGGTCTGCCCACCGAGAACACCGCCATCAAGACCGGCATTCATCCCCGTAAGGTCACCGATAACAACATAGTAAAATTTACCAGCCAGCTCAAGCGTGTCGGCTTCTCGTTCGACTGGTCAAGGGTCATCGACACCACCGAAGAGCGTTATTACAAGTGGACTCAGTGGATATTCCTCAAGATGTTCGAGCATGGCCTTGTATTCAGGGATAAGACGCTCGTAAACTACTGCCCGAGCTGTAAGGTCGTGCTTTCAAACGAGGACTCACAGGGCGGTCACTGCGACATCTGCCACAGCGAGATAGTGCAGAAGACCAAGGAAGTATGGTACCTGCGTATCACCGAATATGCCGACAAGCTGTTACAGGGACTTGAAACGGTCGATTATCTGCCTAACGTAAAGCTCCAGCAGGAGAACTGGATAGGCAAGTCTACAGGCGCTTTCGTAAACTTCTCCATCAAGGAAAACGGCGAGAAGCTCCGCATCTACACGACCCGTCCCGACACACTCTACGGCGTAACATTTATGGTTATCGCTCCCGAGCATCCCATAATAGAAAAGTACAGGGATTCCATAAAGAACATTGCCGACCTTGACGCTTACAAGGCAGAGTGCAGCAAGAAGAGTGAATTCGAAAGAACACAGCTTGTCAAGGACAAGACGGGCGTAAAGATAGACGGTCTTACCGGCGTAAACCCCGTTACCGGCAAGGAAATTCCGATATACATTTCCGACTATGTAATGATGGGATACGGCACGGGCGCTATAATGGCGGTTCCTGCTCACGATACCCGTGACTATGAATTTGCAAAGAAGTTCGGCATTGATATAATCGAGGTTATCAAGGGCGGCGACATCTCAAAGGAAGCCTACACGGGCGACGGCGAGATGGTGAATTCGGGCGAGCTGAACGGCATTACGAACAAGAAGGACGCTATCGAAAAGATGCTCGGCGTACTTGCAAAGCTCGGCTGCGGCGAAAAGGGCGTACAGTACAAGATGAAGGACTGGGCGTTCAACCGTCAGAGATACTGGGGTGAACCTATCCCGATAGTACACTGCCCTGACTGCGGAATTGTTCCCGTACCTTATGAGGAACTGCCTCTGGAGCTTCCTCCTGTTGAGAACTTCCAGCCCGGTCAGGACGGCGAAAGCCCGCTTGCAAAGATAGATTCATTCGTACACTGCAAATGCCCCAAGTGCGGCAAGGACGCACGCAGAGAAACAGATACAATGCCCCAGTGGGCAGGCTCAAGCTGGTACTTCCTGCGTTACTGCGACCCCAACAACGACAAGGAATTTGCTTCGCAGGAAGCGCTCAAATACTGGCTTCCCGTTGACTGGTACAACGGCGGTATGGAGCACGTTACCCGTCATATGATCTACTCACGTTTCTGGCACAAGTTCCTTTATGACATAGGCGAAGTTCCCACTCCCGAGCCTTATGCAAAGCGTACCGCACAGGGCCTTATCTTAGGTCCGGACGGCGAGAAGATGAGCAAGTCAAGAGGCAACGTAATCGACCCGAATGACGTTGTTGACGTATACGGCGCAGACGTTCTTCGTGTATACGTTCTGTTTATGGGCGACTATGAGCAGGCTGCTCCGTGGAACGACAGCAGTATGAAGGGCTGTAAGCGTTTCCTTGACCGTGTATGGAATCTTCAGAATATGCTTGTCCGTGGCGATGAATACTCAGACGAACTGAGAACGTCAATGCACAAGACAATAAAGAAGGTCAGCGAAGATATTGAGAAGATGAGATTCAACACGGCTATCGCCGCTATGATGTCGCTTATCAACGAGATTACCGCAAACGGCAAGATTAACGATGCCGAGATGAAATCACTGCTGATACTCTTGAATCCCTTTGCTCCCCACATCACCGAGGAAATGTACAATTCACTCGGCTACGGCATACTGAACGAGGCTCAGTGGGTAACATACGATGAGGCGCTCTGCGTTGACAGCACCGTTGAGATAGTAGTTCAGCTGTGCGGTAAGATAAAGGCTCGTATAAACGTGCCTACAGCTGCCGACAAGGACGAACTGCTGAAGATGGCAAAGGAAGCTATCGCACAGTCGCTTGAGGGTAAGACGATCCGCAAGGAGATAGTTGTTCCCGGCAAGCTCGTAAACATCGTTGCAAACTGATAATATAAGGATAATACAAAACCGCTCCCGGAGTGTTACGGGAGCGGTTTTTAGTTTAGTCTGTATGCTTTTAAGGAGGCGAGGGTGTTGGCGATTTTCGAGGAATAGTGCGGGTTTGGGAGGGTTGGTGCGGATAGGGAACAATCCCTCCGGTAGTCGCCCGAATTTTTTCGGGCGACAGCACCTCACCTTTGACAAGGGAGGCAAGAATATGGTGCGAGGCAAGAGATAGTGCGGGTTTGGGAGGGTTGGTGCAGGAGGGGAGCAATCCCCACCGTCACGGCTCGGAATAGTTTCAGAATCGTAAAAGCAGGACTATCTGAATACTGTACAGCAAGCCGAAAAACCTCTACAGCCGTGCCACCTCCCCTTTTTCGAGGGGAGGTAAAGACGTGGTGCGGAGCGAAGCGGTTGATGTGCTTTTGAGAAGGTTGTGGGAATGGAGAGGTTGGTGGGTATAAAGCAATCCCTCCGTCTTGACAGCAGAAAAGTTTGATAAATAAAAAAGGTGGACGTGTCACAAACAGAAAGCAACAATATCAAGGCTTGTGCCTTGCCGTCAAGCCACCTCCCTTTGACAAGGGAGGCAAGGATATAGTGCTTTTTGAGGGATAGTGCGTGCTTTTTGAGGGATAGTGCGGTTTTGCAATGGTTGTGGGGATTGCAATATTAGGTGCAACGGGAAGGGCAAGCCCGCTCCCCTACGAAAAGCGGGTGGGATAGCGCAAATACGAAGCCGTACAAGCACACACAGACGCTCGCCCTACGAAAAGCGAGAGGGATAGTGCGGATGCGAAACAAGCAGAAATCGGTTTTTGTTTAGCCTATATGCTTTCAAGTGCGTAGCCTTTGCCTCTTTCGTAGGTGATAGTCACATCTGCTTTGTTATCATCGAGTTTTTTATTAAGCCGTGAAACCGCCGTGAACAGTGCATTTGCGTTGTCGGAATACGGCAGACCCCACACGTTTTCGTACAGTTCGGCTTTCGGCACTGTACTGCCGATATTACGGGCAAGCATAAGCAGTATCGAGAACTCTTTCTGGGTAGTGAGCAGGTCGTTGTCGGCAAAATATGCCGCCATTGAAACCGTATCAAGTCTGAGCCTTCCGAACGAGATATAACGCTTGTCTTTCCGTACCGAGCGAAGCCTTGCCTCTACCCTTGCTATCAGCACCTGAATATCGTAGGGCTTCGGCAGATAATCGTCACCGCCTGCTCTCAGCGCCGTTATAATATCATCGTTTTCGCTGAGTGCGGACAGGAACAGTATCGGAATATCGTACTTTGCCTTTATCTCACGGCAAAGCGATATTCCGTCGCCGTCGGGCAGCATTATATCGAGTATCACAAGATCGACATCGTTATTCGACAGCATATAACGGCACTGCGCCGCATCTGCCGCCTCAAGAACGCTGTAATCCTCCATAGAAAGACACGAACTGTTTATCTTCATTATATGCGGATTGTCCTCTACAAGCAGAATCGTACTCACTTTGCATCTTCCTTTCCACACGGTACGGTAAAGCGGAACACCGCTCCGTTTTCACTGCTGTCTGCGGTTATTTTGCCGCCTGTCGATTCTATAATATCACGGCAGATATAAAGTCCCAGCCCGTTTCCGCCATCCGTGCTGTAGCCTTTGTCAAACAGATGTGCAAGTGCCTCACGGGATATTCCCGTTCCGGTATCGGATACTGTGAACACGGCGAAATTATCACCGTCGGCGGATTTTTCTGCCGAAAATATCACTGTTCCGTTCTCGGTATGCTTGCCCGAATTTACAGCCAGATTTATAAGCACCTGAAGCAGCATTTCACGGTTTGCTATTATATCGGGGCAGTTATCCGCCCTTGTGACAAGCCGGTTGCCGTGCTTTGCAAGTATAGGTCTGCAAACCGCCGCCGCATCGGAAAGAACGTCCCTTGCGGCAAACCTGCTCAGCTCCATTGCTGTGACCTCGTTATGAGATACCGAGAGCAGCTTTGTCACCATATCGGACAGACGCTGAGCCTCGCTTGAAATCGTTTCAAGATTTGACAATGTTTCATCGTTTACAACATTCTTTTCTATCTGTTTTTCGGTAAGCTGTGCGTATCCGCTCATTACCGTGAGCGGAGTTTTCATTTCGTGGGCGATATTGTGCATAAAATCGGTTTTCAGCCTGTCGAGCTTTTCAAGCGTTTCATTCATATGGGTGACCTGCGATTCACGCTGTTTTGATTCGTCAATGCGGCGCTCTGTTCTGGACAGATTTATAGTAAGCATGACCGCATTGCAGAACACGAACAATATAGTCGCATAGGAGCGGATATAGAATATCTTCGTGAAATAGGTAAGCCCTTCTATCAAATAAACGACTGTGGTAAGCACAACGGTTGAGCATACTATAATGCTGTCGATGTAGCCCATAAGCCTGTGTTTTACCGCCGTAACACAGATATATACAGAAGAAAGAATCAGATATACCGCCATAACAGCGCCTGCAACAACGGTAAAATGCGTATAAACGGTTGACGGCGTAAAGATGTAGAACAGCAATATCGCACCTGCCGAGCATATAGAGGTCACAACAAAACGCTTATGCGGTCTTAATCCGAGTGCGGCAAAGGCATAGAGCAGTATAAACACGAAGTAAAGTATATTCGTGATGTATTCGAGTTTATGCTCCGTGTACCAGTCAAGATAGGGGAACAGTACGCCTATCTGCTTGCTTTCGTATATGAGATAATGCAGAGCCGCAGTAAGACAGGTGAGTGAAAACCACATCATACTGCGTTTTCTGTTTCCGAGAAGGAACATTCCGAAAAAGAATATTGCCATAGCGAGCAGAGTTCCTGCAATAAGTCCGTCGCAAACGGTCTGCGCCCTGTCGTTTGCGAATATAAGCGGAGCTTTTGCAAGGCACAGCTTTTGTATCGTGCCTATCCTGTGATTAAACCATGCGTGACGGATTATTATCTCCGCAGTATCCGCCTGTGCGGTGAAATATATCGTGTATCTGTCTGTCGCAGGGACAAATTCTTCGGCATTGTCGGACACCTTACCGACCTCGCTGAGCAGTTTTCCGTCAATATAGACCTGTTGCGCATAGGTCGCCGTTTCTCCGGAAAGTCCGTAGGTGACACCTTTTTCAAGGGGCAGTACTATGCGGAATGTGGCATATTTATCATCGGGATTACCCTGCGATATAACGCCTTTTGCAAAATCGTCCGGAGTATACAGCCGTCCTGTGTAATATTCGCCGGAGGATATATCTATACCGACGCCTTGCTTTGACAAATCGACATCCGCTATTTTGTCCGCAGACGGTATATCGACAGATTCCGGCATTGTGCCTGCGGTAAGAAGATAGAAAAACAAAGAAACAATTATTATAAACAATACGCATACAAAAGCTGTTTTGGCATTTCTCCGCACATTTCCGTTCATACTATCACCCTCTTGTATTTTACTCCGCTTTTTCGGCAGATACGGCTTTCTTGCCGAATTGTAAGAAAATTCTTATTCTATTTTAACACAAAAAAGGAAAGCCGACAAGGAGAATACGCAAAATAAAATATTAACAAGCAAAAAAGTCTTTTCTTTTTCGGAGATATGTGATACAATAATAGGGAACATATTTAAAAAATCTCCGATGAAAAGGAACGGAATAAATTATGAAGAAGATATTACGCTTTGCATCTGCTCTGCTTTGCGGGGCTATGCTGTTATGCTCGCTTTCCGTTACCGCTTTTGCGGAAAACGACGACGAGGTATATGATTTTGACCCGAACACCGACAAGATATACAGCGAGGCTGTGTATATGGTCAACACCGATACGGGAGATGTGGTGTACAAGAAGAACGAGAGCAAGAAAATGTACCCTGCTTCAACCACAAAAATAATGACCTGCATAATTGCGCTTGAGCATCTGTCCGAGGGCTCTTTATCAAAGAAGGTGGAAGTGCCTTATGACTGCTTCAACGATTTCTACGAGGACCCGAACTACAGCGACCCGTCAAATGCGGCGATAGAGCCGCTGCAGGACAACCTGACATACAAGGACTGTCTGTATGCGCTTATGCTCCCGTCTGCCTGTGAAGCGGCAAACATTCTTGCCTATAATATAGGCGGAGGAAGCATCACAAAGTTTATCGGAATGATGAACGAAAAAGCGAAGGAGCTTGGCTGTACCGGAACAAACTTTGTGAACGCTCACGGTCTGCATAACGACAACAACTACACAACTGCGGAAGACCTGTATAAAATGACAAAATACGCCTATGACAAATTTCCGCTGTTCAAGAAAATAACAAGCACCTATGAATATGAGATGCCGAAAAATGACGCTAACCCCGACGGCTACTCTATTTACAGCACTATCTCACTTCTTCGTCCCGGCAGTGTTTACGAATATGAATACGCATACGGCACAAAGACTGGTACTACGGACGAAGCCGGAAGATGCCTTGTTTCAGCCGCTAAGAATCAGTACAACTATATCCTTGTGACGCTCGGCGCACCGGTAAAGGACAAGAACGGAGAATACTATGACGACTGGTATTCGATGGTGGACGCACTCAACCTCTACAAGTGGGCATTCACAAACTTTGAAATGGCTACCGTTGTAAATAAGGACGAGCAGATAACCGAAGTCAAGGTCGAAATGGGAGAGAGCGCAACGCACGTTATACTGACACCCGAAAGCGACTACACGGCGCTTATGCCGAAATCGGTAAAGGAATCGGGGGTGCAGAAGGTCTTTAAGGCATACGAAAGCGTACAGGCTCCCGTGAAAAAGGGCGATATACTCGGCGTAATGGACGTTAAATTCAAGGGCGAAACTATCACCACGATGAACCTTGTGGCAAACAACAATGTTGCCAGATCGGACGTGGAATATTATATAGAAAAAGCAAAGGACGAGTTTGACAAGCCGTGGTTCAAGGTTTCGGCTGTCGGAATAGTTGTACTGCTTATCTGCTTTATCGTTACAAGAACGATAGAAAACTCCAAGCGCAGAAAGCTGGCATCAAAGGAGAAGCGCCGCTTTGAAAGCTACGCTAAAAGACGCTGATGCAAGGTGTTAATATAATCTGCCTCGGCAGACTGAAGGAAAGCTATCTGAGAGATGCCTGCAAGGAATATGAAAAGAGGCTCGGAGGCTCCTGTGTGCTGAAAATATATGAGCTTGAGCCTGTCGCACTGCCGAATGAGCCGTCTGACAGGCAGATAGAGGACGCACTCGAAAAAGAAGCTGAAATGATAGAAAAGAAGCTCGCAAAGAACGCTTTGACGGTTGCTATGTGCATTGAGGGAAAGCAGCTTTCAAGCGAGGAGCTTGCCGCTAAGCTGAGTGATACGGCGGTGCAGGGAAAGTCGGCGGTGAACTTCATAATCGGAAGCTCGTTCGGGCTTGCACCAAAGATAAAGGCGATGGCTGATATAAAGCTGTCGATGTCGAAGATGACTTTTCCGCATCAGCTTGCAAGGGTGATGCTGCTCGAGCAGATTTACAGGGCGTATAGTATTATTGCGGGGAAAAGGTATCACAAATAAATACCATAACAGCTTCAATGCGATTTCCATAAATGGGGGTGTACCATGTTCACAAACGACAAGTCGGCACTTTTGCAATCATTGCTTTTTCCTGTGTTAATTATTATATGGGGCATTGCACGCACTGTTACCGACTTTCTTTATGCGGGCGGAATTTCAGCGTTTACACGGCTTGACGCTTTGTGGCGGTATGTTTGCTTCGGAGCTATAATATGCAGTGTAATTGCAATAATTATAACACTCTGCGGAAGGTCGATACGTCACGTTACTTTTTAAAAAGGCTTATAGGCACATGCGGACTGGTTGTTTTATACGGCGTTGCAATGAGCTTCGCCACAAGTATGCTTCCTGCCGTGTTCATCGGAATTGCGGGTATTGCTTATCAGATACTCAGAGTGCAGGACGATGATTCAAGTAAAACGGAGCGTGCGGTACTTATGCTGTCTGACCCGGCTATTCATCTTACGGTGTTCTGGGGGATCCAATGGGTATCTGAATTTGTTAAAACGGAATAATATAAGGCGGAACAGCATAAAAAACCGTTCCGCCTTTTCTGTATATAATATGCAAAAGAAAAACCGCTTTGGTAATCAAAGCGGTTGGCACGCCAAGAGGGATTCGAACCCTTATTACCCCAAAAGTTTTTCTATGTTATCAGCAATACGAACCTTAAATTCTTCCATCGCAGATGGAAAGGCGTGCTGATAGACCTTTTCAATCATGTCAGTCGATGAATGCCCCATTAATTCCGCAATATATTTCTGTGGTATTCCAAGCAATAATGCTTGACTGGCGTAATAATGTCGCAAAGAATAGAATCTAAATATATGTAGCCCGTGTTTACGAAGAAATGAATTCCAATCACGGCTTATTTTATTTGAAGATATAACGCAAATCCGTTTTTTATCCGGAGTATTCATGAGTTTATCTCGCAGTAAGGGCGATATTGGTATTGTCCTATATCCGGCGTATGACTTAGGCGGCTTATATACTTCTCTGCCATGCTCATTTATTACAACTGCTTTGCGAATTTCTAATCCGTCAGCGGTAAAGTGAATTTATATCATTTCTCAAAAACAAAAACTACGAGATCCGATACGAAAAACACATCACCGTTCGTAAAATCGGTGAGAAGAAAGCAATCCGTGTTGATACTTTAGCAAAACAGTTCGGAAGTCAATATACCAAAGCCGAGCTTGAAAAGGCAATGGGATATTCAACAAATCTTGCTGATACAAATACAAGCAATTTAAATTTGCAATCGAAGAAAACCTGCGCAAGAAAAAATATTAACGAATGGCAAAGGTTTGAATCCTGGTCATTTTCTCAGGACAACAGGTACGCAAATAATTACAGATGTTTGACAAAACAGTATAGGACAAACTATAACACGAGTCGATTTCCGACAGGAACTCGGAAATCAATATTATTTACAATACTGTGTGCACTTTTCATAAGTCCGAATAGAAAAAAGTACAGAGAACATAAAAGCTACCGGTTATCCAATAGGACTACAGATGATACAAATATAATCAGAACTAAATATTGGTGCGAGAACATCAGATACAGAGATCTAATATCAGCCCAGGGCAACAATTTTGCTGTTAAAATTCCGGCAGATCAGCTTGGAAAAATTATTGTTCTTCCGATTTTCTACAGTGCAAATGTGAATTTAGAAACCAAGACAGCGGTTATTACAGTCAAAGAAAATAATAAAGAGATAATCTGCAAAGCTCTCGGTTATGACAGCAAGCAAGTTGAACAGCAGTCAGATAAGTTGATCAATTCACAAAAATACAAACGATTAAAAGATCTCGCCGCTTCTTCAAATACAAAGCTCAGCTATATGATCGTTACAAAAATTCAGCTCGAGCTTTTAAAATTGAATGAAATCGAGCTTGCGGCTTTTCCTAAGGACGACGGGAAATATAATGTTGCGTTTATGCCGGACACCAAAGAACTCATTACTAAAATTCTCTACCCTGCGGATGAGAGCAAGCAGGAAACAGAGTATGAACGAAATAACAGACTAAACAAAGAAATAAAACGTTTAGCCGCAGTAAACGGTGAGAAACCTAAATATAGAATGGTTGCCCCCGAATTGCTTGACAACATAAAGCGATCCGGTATACAGTTTGCCTATTTTAAAAAAGGCGATAAGTATAATATAGTTTTCCTTAGGAAAAACGAAACGGAAATTGATCAACTACTGAAACAACTCAGAAAAGAAAAATAGCAGAAGCAACAAAAAATCCAGTTTTAATTTGTTTAATATTTAATGTTATAATGATAGACAAACGCAACGAAAAGTGTTATAATAAAGTCGGCGAAATCTATTCTCCGACTTTTTATATAAAATGATGACGGCTTACTAAGAAGTGAGCCGCAGAAAAAACGGAGGTATAGATATGGCAAGGAAGTACGAACTGATAAATGATTTGTACGATCAAATCATTGTCGATGTGACGAAAGACGCTCGAGCGTGGCAATCGTTCTTAAGAACTGCTTGCAGAAATTACAAGTTACGTTTTGACGAACAGCTGTTACTGTTTGCTCAGCGTCCGGACGCAACGGCGGTATTAGAAATCGAACGTTGGAACACAGCATTCGGCAGATGGGTCAACAGAGGTGCAAAAGGCATCGCAGTATTTGAGGATTCTTCGGGCAAAAGCCAAAGACTTAAATACTACTTTGACATCACCGATACACACGGAACAAAACGGTCAAGAGAAGTTCCGGTATGGAAAATGTCTGACGAATATCAAAGCGATGTTACGGAAGCATTAAAAAATACATTTGGCACATTAAGCGACTTGGATAGTCTTGAAAGCGTAATTAAAGAAAGCGTATCTAATGCAGTGGATGACAACATAGATGACTATATCTATAATTTTATCAGAAACGGAACAGGCAGTGAAATAGACTATATAAGTACTGATGAAGCTGAAGAAATATACAAACGACTTGTAAAAAACAGCGTAGTGTATATGATTTCCGAACGTCTTGGAGCAGACAGTGGGTTAACCGAATCCGATTTTGAGGGTATAGAATATTTCAGCACACATGAATTGTTGAACTCTATCGGATATGCCACAAGCGATATAGCCAAAATGGGACTCGGTGTAGTTGCAAAAACGGTTCGTGCAATTGAAAAGGAAAATCAACAGGCGATAATGCCTGATAACAATATCAGCTATAATAGCGAAAGGAGTTCTAATTATGAAAGAAATCACTTACACAATGCAGGGCGACTATCTGATTCCGGATCTTTCATTACCGGAACAGCAGGAGGTAACACTCGGCAAATGGGCACAGATGAAAAAGGAATATCTGAAGCAGCACCACAAGATAATGTACTACAATCTGATGACGAGTTGTCAGTTAACACAGTACCTCGCAGAAACGGAACAGAGAGCACTCAAACTGGAGGACGAGCTGATCAAAGAGATGTCGGCAAAACAGGGACTGACAGAAGAGCTGAAAGCAAAAGATATGATGAAATGGGTTCAGCTGATGAACAATCTCAGGCACGAAGTTCAAGAGATAGTTACTCAGCAGATAATAATGAGCGTTTAAGCAACATTAAGCCGTTACCGTCAATCAATGAACAAACGGCTTTCATAGCAGAATATGAAGCAGAGGTTACAAAAGCCTCTGCTTTTTCTGTTTCTCCGGAAGATAACAGTAATGCTACTTTATCAAAAGATACAGTGACGATTACTTGTAACTGGAGCGAAAGTAACGCTTTTGAGGATGGCAAAACCTATTCAGTCGCAGAGTTCGATCGAATTATGGAACAAGCCGACAGAGAAAAGCAAGACGGTTGGCAAATAGGTATTGAGAAATACGGCTCTGCCGAAGAGTGGAAAGCACAGGACGAAGAGAGTTATTACAATTACCTGGGATATGATAAAACTAAATTCACCGTTAATATGCCAAACGGCAAAAGCATAACGGAAAGGCAGGATATAGGCGACGGATACGGTGGTGTGATCAGCTTCTTCCGCAGCTTAAAGTCATTGCAGGGATACGTTCCTTTACTTGAAGTTCAGCGTGAAATCGACAATGCGATAATTGCCGATAACGATAATACAAAGTATCGGTATACAATTGGCGATACCGTTTTCATCGGAGCGTCCGAATACAGTATTACAGCAATAGACGATCAACGGGTTATGCTCAGTGATACTAACGCTCCTTTTTTCAACAAAGAATATGACAGAGCCGAATTCGACCAAAAAATCAAAGAAAACTCGCTAAATGAGCATTTGAAGGTAACTTCATTACCTGAAGAAAGTACCGAAATAATTAATGCTAAAGCCGAACCCGAAGCAGAATATGAAGATGCTTTTTTTATTGACCGAGAACAAGAAAGCGTTACTTGGATGTACTTCAACCCCGATAGCAATGCCGGCGGTCAGTATGTTACGAATACACTCTCTTTTGATGAAATCAGAGAAGCGGCACAAAGCCACAAGTCGGCAGATGACTTCTTCGATTATCTCGGCAGTATTGCAAATCAAACTCTTTCAGATGTAGGCACAGAATGGTTTGAAGAAGCAGAAAAAGAATTTCATACAACACCGGATTTTTCCGACTGCTCTTCCGCCACAATGGAAGCACTCATCGAAAATGTCGGTAAAACCAATACGACAGTCACGAATATCGAAATCCACGATGATATATCCGACAAAGAACAAAAACCGGTTGCTCCTGCTTGGGAACAGAGGAAAAAGTCAAAGGTAAAGAGCTTTGACTTGCACCCCGATGTTCCGATGTCAGAGCGAAATAACTTTGATTTGCGTTCCAATCCCGTTGAACAAGTAGGCAAGAAAGAACGCTTTCGTAGAAATGCAGAAGCAATAAAGGTACTCAAAGAATGTGAGTTTGAAAACAGATTTGCCACACCCGAGGAACAACTCGTCCTGTCTAAATATGTCGGCTGGGGCGGTTTGCCCGAAGCCTTTGACGAGAATAATTCAGCGTGGGCAAATGAGTTTGCGGAGCTTTATACTATACTCTCACCCGAAGAATATGCCGCCGCAAGAGAAAGTACACTGACCGCCTTTTACACCCCTCCCGATGTAATCAATGCCATATACAAGGCAATGGAACAGATGGGATTTAAGGAGGGCAACCTGCTTGAACCGTCCTGCGGTATCGGTAACTTCATCGGTATGCTGCCAAAGTCAATGAAAAGCACAAAGATTTACGGCGTTGAGATTGATACAATCTCGGCAGGCATTGCACAGCAGCTTTATCAGAAATCTTCAATAGCGGCACAGGGATTTGAAGAAGTGAATGTGCCGGACAGCTTCTTTGACGGAGTTATCGGCAATGTTCCGTTCGGTGATTTCAAGGTGCTTGATAAAAGATACGATAAGTATAATTTCCTTATCCACGACTATTTCTTTGCAAAGTCTTTGGATAAGTTACGTCCCGGCGGTATTATGGCTCTTGTTACAAGTAAAGGCACGATGGACAAGACAAATTCATCTGTCAGAAAATATATAGCACAAAGGGCAGAACTCCTCGGCGCAATCAGACTGCCGAATAATACCTTTAAGGGCAATGCAGGTACAGAGGTTGTGTCAGATATTTTATTCCTGCAAAAGCGTGACAGGCTCGTTGATATTGAACGGGATTGGGTCCATCTTGACACTGACGAAAACGGCATCACAATGAACTCATATTTTGTACAGAATCCGGAAATGATACTCGGCGAGATGAAAACCGTAAGCGGTCGCTTTGGCGAAGAAGTAACCTGCGTGCCGTTTGAAAATGCCGATCTTTCAGAATTGTTATCGGAAGCGGTAGCAAATATACACGGAGAGATTTCCGAATATGAGGTAACCGATGAGCTTGAGGAAGAAGATAATTCGATTCCTGCCAACCCTACGGTAAGAAATTTTTCTTACACGGTAGTGGACGATAAAATCTATTTCCGTGAAAATTCCCGTATGTCGCCTATAGAGGTATCGGCAACTGCTGAAAACCGAATTAAGGGTATGATCGGAATAAGAGATTGCGTTCGCAATCTGATAGAATTACAATCAGAAGACTATCCCGATGAAGAGATAAAGGCAGAACAGGCAAAACTTAATGCGGTTTACGACACTTACGTTAAAAAATACGGTCATATCAACAGCAGAGCTAACAAATCTGCTTTTGGCGATGACAGTTCTTTTGCACTTTTATCTGCCCTTGAGATAATCGGCAATGAAGGTGATTTTGAACGTAAAGCGGATATATTCTTTAAGAGAACGATAATGCCGCATAAGCCTGTTACACAGGTCGATACGGCAAGCGAAGCACTCGCTGTGTCTATCGGCGAAAAAGCTATAATTGATATGGAATACATGAAACGTCTGACCGGAAAAGAGGAAGATGAGATTTTCAACGATCTAAAAGGCGTAATTTTTTTAAACCCTCTTTATAACGGAAATGACGATAATCAAGTTAAGTATTTCATGGCAGATGAATATTTGTCCGGCAATGTCAGAGAAAAGCTTGCAATCGCCAAAAAGTTTGCAGAAGCCGATTCTTCATTCAACATTAATATTGAAGCGTTAGGAAAGGTTCAGCCTGAAGACTTGACAGCGAGCGAAATATCTGTACGGTTAGGCTCGACTTGGTTACCGATTGATGTTGTACAGCAATTCGTTCACGAATTTTTAAATACACCGGCTTATGTCAAAAGCAGTATAGTTGTACACTATTCACAGCACACAGGTGAATGGAGCATTGACGGGAAATCATACGACAGAAGTAATGTTAAGGCTTATAACACATACGGTTCATCTCGAATCAATGCGTACAAGATCATAGAAGAAACATTGAACTTAAAGGATGTACGTATATTCGATTATGTTGAAGATATTGACGGAAGCAGAAAACCGGTGCTTAACAAAAAAGAAACGGCTATTGCTCAATCAAAGCAGGAGCTTATAAAGCAAGGCTTTCAGGAATGGGTATGGTCAGATCCGCAACGCAGAGAACGGCTTTGCAAGTTATATAACGAAAGGTTCAATTCAATTCGTCCTCGTGAATATGACGGCAGTCACATTGTATTCAGCGGAATGAACCCTGAGATTACGCTCAGAGAACACCAAAGAAACGCTGTCGCACACATTCTATATGGTGGAAACACACTTCTTGCACACGCAGTCGGCGCAGGCAAGACTTTTGAAATGGTAGCCGCAGCTATGGAATCAAAGCGGTTAGGACTTTGCAACAAGTCGCTGTTCGTAGTTCCGAACCACCTCACCGAGCAATGGGCTGCCGAGTTCTTGCAGCTTTACCCTTCTGCGAATATTTTAGTGGCAACAAAAAAAGACTTCGAAACTAAAAATCGTAAGAGGTTCTGTGGTCGTATTGCTACAGGAGATTATGACGCTGTAATTATCGGTCATTCACAATTTGAAAAAATACCGATGAGCATTGAGCGTCAAAGAGCTTCTCTCGAACAGCAGGAAAACGAAATCACAAACGGCATTGCCGAATTAAAACGCAATCGAGGAGAAAATTTCTCGATAAAACAGCTTGAGAGAGCTAAAAAATCAATTAGGCAAAAAATCGAAAAGCTCAATGATCAGTCACGCAAAGATGATGTAGTTACTTTTGAGGAATTAGGTGTTGATAGAATATTTGTCGATGAAAGTCATTACTACAAAAACCTTTTCCTTTATACGAAAATGCGGAATGTCGGTGGCATTGCACAGACAGAAGCTCAGAAATCGTCCGATTTGTTTATGAAATGCAGATACCTTGATGAAATAACCGGAGGACGTGGAACGGTTTTTGCAACCGGCACACCTATTTCAAATAGTATGGTGGAGCTTTACACCATTCAGCGTTATTTGCAGTATGATACGCTCTTAAAGAATGATTTACAGCATTTCGATAGCTGGGCTTCCACTTTCGGAGAAACGGTTACTGCAATAGAACTTACACCTGAAGGCACGGGTTACCGAGCAAAAACAAGGTTTGCAAAGTTTTTCAATTTACCTGAACTCATGTCAATGTTCAAAGAAGTTGCCGATATACGCACAGCCGATATGTTGGAACTTCCGGTTCCTAAAGCAAATTTTCATAACGTTGCTGTAAAACCGTCAGAAATACAAAAAGATATGGTCGCAAAGCTCGCTGAACGTGCTGAGCTGGTACGAAAAGGAAACGTTGATGCCAGTGTAGATAATATGCTGAAAATAACAAATGACGGCAGAAAACTTGCGCTTGATCAGCGTATGCTGAATGAGATGCTTCCCGACTTTGAGGGCAGTAAAATCAACGCTTGTATTGATAACATCTATCGCATATGGGAAGAAACAGCCGACAAGAAATCAGCGCAGCTTGTGTTCTGCGACCTATCTACTCCAAAGAACGACGGCACTTTTTCGGTGTATAATGACATCAGAAAGAAGTTGATTGAGCGAGGCATTCCCGAAAGTGAAGTCCGCTTTATCCACGAAGCAGACACCGATGTTAAGAAAAAGGAGTTATTCCAAAAGACACGCAAAGGCGAAGTCAGAGTGCTTCTCGGTTCAACTCAAAAGATGGGAGCCGGCACGAATGTTCAGGACAGGCTTATCGCCCTGCACGATATAGATTGTCCGTGGCGACCGTCAGATCTTGAACAACGAGCAGGAAGAATTATTCGTCAGGGCAACTCTAATCCTGAAGTTGAAATCTACAGGTATGTTACAGAGCAAACCTTTGACGCTTACCTTTATCAGCTCGTTGAAGGCAAACAAAAATTTGCCAGTCAGATTATGACAAGTAAATCACCGGTAAGATCTGCTGACGATATAGACGAAACTGCACTTTCTTATGCGGAGATCAAAATGCTTGCAACAGGCAATCCGTATATCAAAGAAAAAATGGATTTAGACATTCAGGTTCAAAAGCTGAAACTATTGAAAGCTAACTATCTTTCCGAAAAATACAACCTTGAGGATAAAATAATTAAATTCTATCCTCAGAAGATTGCGGCGTTGAATAACACTATAAAAGCGTTGGAACAGGACTTAGCTACAGCAAAAGCACATCCGAAGCCCTCCGATGACAGCTTTGTCGGCATTGAAATTGACGGCAAATACATTTCAGAAAAAGCCGATGCCGGAAAAGCTATCTTAGAGTTCTGCAAGCAAATGAATAACCCTGATCCGATAGCAATCGGTAAATACAGAGGTTTCGATATGGAACTGCAGTTTAGTTCAGGCGTAGTACATTGTTATGAAATTGCATTAAAAGGTGCAACAACACAAAAAGTATCACTTGGCGAGGACGCAAACGGTAACATAACTCGTATCGACAATGCAATCGGACGTTTATCTGAGCATATCGAAAATGCAAAAGTTGAACTTAAGAATATACAGACACAGTATGAAACTGCACAGATTGAGGTGCAGAAACCGTTTGCACGGGAAGAAGAATTAAAGGCTAAAACTAAGCGACAGATAGAAGTTGAGAAGCTTATATCTTCCGGTGCGACCGATGAGCAAAAACAAGAAGATATACCTGATTGCTACTACTTTCCTGCTACCGATGAACAGGTAGATGCTTTAACTAATGCGTCTGTTTCTTTTGAAAAGCAAACCAAATCAGACGGTAGCATAATAATACGGGTTGGTATTGATGATAAGGAAAAAGCAGAAACAATTATGAATGCAAAAAAAGTTGTATTATAATTTTCTGACTGTAAACAAAGCTGTGCGGTGTGAAAAAAACACACCGCACACGTGTTTGTGCTACAGGTAGCACAACTTGACTGAGAAAGGATTATAATATGGAAAAGTTGTCCACAGTTGATAAAATCGAATTGATAGCAAGATATGAAATAAGGCACAATACACCCGAACCCGATCGTATCACGGAATGGTTTGGAGATTATGCAATGTATGCATCAAAAAAGCTCGGCAGAGAAGAAATGGATGATATTTTCGTTGCAAAATTCATTCCTTTGTTGCTCAATGAATGGTATATCGGTTTTCGTGGTGAGAAAAGCATAGAAAAGGAATTTTTTGAGCATACATCCCGTTTGAACTCCGAGCGCTTCAAAAACTCGCTTCCGAATAATCTTGATGATTGGGAAAAAGCAATTATAAATGAATTGGAAGGCGTTAGCAAACAAGTAGCCTCCGGTAATATCCCCATATTACAAGAAAGAACAAAAATCTATATTGACATGGATGGAACAATAGCAAGGTTTCACGATGAAAATTTATACCTTGAACGAATGTTTGAAAAAGGTTTTTTCAGCGATTTAAAGCCTTTTGAAAACGCCGTATCCGCTATTGAACAATTGGTGAATGATAGTACGGCGGAGATTTTTATTTTATCTGCAACAGTAAACTCCTGCTCTTTGGATGAAAAGCAGAAATGGTTAGACAGATATTTGCCAAACATTGATAAAGAACACAGAATTTTTACTTCTCTGAATGTACCAAAGTCAGAAGCTATCGGTCATCGGCTCACCGATAAAGATATTCTGATAGACGATTATAATAAAAATTTGCTCGAATGGCAAAAGGCTGGCGGAACGTCTGTCAAAGCCAAAAACAATATTAATCACAAAGGACTGCACGGAGAACTGTGGAAAGGTGAGATCGTTGATGTAGTGAACGGTGATATTTACAGCGATATTTGCAAATTGGCGAATGAGAACTACTATTATGCGTATATAAGTCAGAACGATGTTGAGCAACTTAAACAATCAGGTATTTGCTATCATCTTCGGATGTCGGGTGAAAGAATAATCGCAAAAGTCAATATCATCGATAAACCGATTCTTGACAATATAGTTGACAATAATCGTTCAGTAAATTGTGCTACAGGTAGCACAATCAAAATATAGAAAGAGGTGAGAAACTGTATTGTGCTACAGGTAGCACGATACGGTTATATGGATATACAGTCAAAAGTAATCAAAAATACAGATAACAAAAGTCCGGTTAAAGCTTATGCTACTGTTTTTCTAAACAACAACATAGCTATTCACGGCTTTAGAATAATTGATATAGGCACAGATGACGATGCGTTGTGTGTAGCAATGCCAAGTAATCGTAACAGTGACGGAAAATACTATGATATGGCGTTTCCTACACGTTCGGAGGTTAAAGAGGATATTATCAATTCCGTTATAAAAAATTATGTAGATAACTCCTCTTCTCCGTTAGCCGATAAATCACCGGTGGATATGAAGATCACAGTAAGACTTCATAAAACAACTGCATACGGCGATAATGTTCCTGCATCGGGAGAAATCAGGCTGTCAGACAGTTTTGTTATTTCAGGCATTAAAATAACCTGCCATGACGGAACAATAGATTATGAAATGCCAAAAATTAAGAGTAAAGACGGTAATTACTATGATATGGCAGTCCCTTTGAATGACCGTTTCGGACAATTACTCAAAGAAAAGGTGTTATCTGAATACGGGCTGTTGTCTACTCAGATATTATGCGGGAACATTAACCATGCGGAATTGACAGCTGAAGGCGAGGTAGCGTACAAGTTATTCAAAAACAACAGCATAGCTCAAAAGGTGATCAATCAGCTGTCTGAGCGCAACATCAAATATTCCGCTAAAATCAATGCACGGGAAACTACAATATGTTTTCTGAAATCCGATTTTGAAACAATGCGGGAAATATCTCTTAAAGCCGCATCCGAAACAGAAAATCATAAAAAGCTGTAATGCTGAAACCTGCCGCCGAACCGCAACAGAACAGGATATGATATTGATTGTATCCGTAACAGGAGGTACTTATATGAATATAACAACAAGAATAACAAAGCTTGACAACCCGGAAAGCAAGTTGAAAGCTTTAGCCACAGTCGTACTCAACGGCAACTTTGCCGTTGGCGGCATTAAGGTCATTGGAACCGAAAAGGGAATGTATGTCGCTATGCCGAATCATCTCGGCAAAGATAATCAGTACTATGACGACTGCTATCCGGTTACCGCCGAAATGCGCAAAGCTATAAACACAGCTGTAATGACAGCCTACGAAAACAATGACACTGCTGTAATTAAAAGCGAACCCGAAGCAATCGCAATGAAAGTCAAGGTGCTTCCTAACAACAATCATGATAGCAATCTTAAAGGATTTGCTCAGATAACCATGGATGATTGTTTTGTTGTGTCAGGTGTGAAAGTTTTCGACGGTGCAAACGGAATGTTTTTGCAGATGCCGCAGTATAAAAATTCCGCCGGCGAATACAAGAATATCGCTAACCCGGTTACCAAGGAATTTCATGATGAGCTGAACAACAAAGTGATAGATGCATTTAAAAATGCTGTAACAGCTACAAACAATCAGCAGGAAGCAAAGGCTGCATCAACAGCCATAAAGCGTTAACATAAAATCGGTCGGCGGCAGTTTTCTATATATCTTGTGCTACAGGTAGCACAATAGGAAGGAGGAAATTCACATGAAATTAAACGAAATGGAAAAAAAGCTGCTCTTTCAGGTGAAGGGCGACGACCAATTAAAGGGACATGACATCATGTCGTTGCAACGCTTCAACCCAGAGGTAAAGCACATGATCGTCTTTGATGTGTTGTCTTACGATTCCCCTGTCGGAGATAAGGGCGATAAGATGCGCCTGTTTCTTACAGATGTCGGATATAAGAGATTTTTGGACAGTCAGGAACGGGGCGAAGTGAAACTGAAAAAATATGCAAAGGTCTCTGGCGGCAATCTCTACTATGACCGCATACAAGAAATTGCACGAAACGATAACGAAAGTGAGCAAAAGCAAGAAAGCGTACCTGATTGCTACTACTTTCCTGCTACCGATGAACAGATAAACGCTTTAACTAACGCAACAATTTCTTTTGAAAAGCAAACCAAATCAGACGGTAGCGTAATAATACGGGTTGGTATTGATGACAAGGAAAAAGCAGAAACAATTATGAATACAAAAAAAGTTGTATTATAATTTTCTGACTGTAAACAAAGCTGTGCGGTGTGTTTTTTCACACCGCACACGTGTTTGTGCTACAGGTAGCACAATGTAACAAGTTTGTAAAAATCGGCGAAACGCATAAAAAACAATACTATATTTTGTATATGTTTTTGCTATGTTTCGCTGGACTTTTGTCCGTTTTTATGGTACAATATACTTGAGGAAATAGTACCGAAATAAAAGCTATCTTAAACAGTTAAGAGCAATCTACCAAATCCCACAAAGGAGGACAAAATGAAACGTACCCACACCATACTCGCAACAATAACCCTTATCAGCGTAATACTGACCAGTGCTTGCACGGCAGGCAATGCAAGCAGCACAACGTCCTCTGCACCCGAAACGGCAGTGACAACTACCGCTCCGGCAGTGACGGGAACAGTGATGGATAGGATTGACGAGCCGAAAGCAGAAACAACTACTGCTCAGACCACTACAGCTGTCACTACAAAACCGCAGGAAACAAAAAGTGCTGAAACTACCACTACCACCACAAAAGCGGTAACAACGACAAAGCCAAAGCCGGCAACGACAACAACCGCCGCCACAACAAAGCCTGCTCCCGAATGGACAGAAATAAAGGCAAGCGGTACAAAGTACGTCAACACAGACTGCTACAGCAGAAAGAAAGCCGTACTCGGCGCTGACACAGTTAAGCTGTACAGTGTGAACGATAAAGTCACGGTAACAGCCAAGACCGACACAGGCTACTATAAGCTCGATACAGGTGCGTATATACACAGTGACTATCTGAGCGATAATAAGGTAGCTCAGACTGCAACCACAACCACAAAGAAAGCTGAAGCACCTAAGCCTTCACAGACAACAACGAAGAAGCAGGAAAGCAAGCCGAAGTCGATATATGAGTATCCATTCGACCTTGAAGCAATCCGACAGGTCATTATAGACGATGCCATCAACAACTACGGTCTTGTACTTGCCGAAGATTCAACTCCGGATGATAGTTCGTGGAATGCCCCTGGTGTTATTTCAAAAGATATTCCGGAAAAAGTAATTAAGCGTAATGTGGAAAGCTGTGCAGGAGCTAATTTCAAAGTAGCACAAATGAAAAAAGGTGATTACTTTAACGTATACATTGAAACCATACCGGATTTAAAAAAAGACGAAAACGGTAACAGTATAGAAGGATATGCAATATACTTCTTGAGAGGAGGACCGTCACGTCAGTGACAACTGAATATATATTTAAAGAGCTTTGATTTTTCAAGGCTCTTTTTCTTTTTCTGAAAGTTAACTGAATATGAAAATCCAAAGCAGTCCGCAACCCGTAGGACTGCTTTTTTATATATATTTTCAAAAAAATCAAACAAGAAAGGAAATCAGTATGAAAAACAAATTCAAAAAGCTGACCGGACTTTTCCTTGCGGCAGTTATGACATTAGTCGCTCTGCCGATTCAGACGCTTGCGTCAGAATGGGGAGTTGGCGATAATGTCTATGCGGCTATGCTCGGAAATTACATCGGATCAGACAACGGAACATACGGTGATAAGCGTAATTACACATTCATCTATTACAAAGCGGACGGCGATATTGCTACCGCTACAAGAGTAAAGAGCAATCACGCAAAGCTCGGTGTCAGCAAGAACGGCGTGACACAGCAGGCAATCTGCATCGAAGCCGGTGTGTCATACAGCACAGGAAGTTCATATGTTGGTAAAGAATCCAGTGACGCATATATGCAACTGCTTCCTTGGGATATACAGCAGATGGTTAAATATGCTTTGCTGTGTGGCTTTAACAGTGATGTTAAAAAATCTCCTGTTGCTAACACAAATCTTGATGATTTTTCCTTTGCAACGCAGATAATTGTATGGGAAATTCAGCAGCAGTTAAGAACAGGCTATAACAAGGGCGATTTAAAAGCGAACAAGTGGGGTACTCCTGCTACTGTTTACTATGAACAGTTGAAAGGCAGACCTGCTGAAAAATGCTACGAATACATCTTAAACAAGATGAAGGCATATTCAATTGTGCCGAGCTTTACTAATGAAATGAAGTCTAAAGCTCCTACTCACACAATGAAATATAATTCTTCAACGAAGAAGTACAGTATTACACTGCCGGACAATAACAAGAGCAATATGCCGGCAAGTGCATTCAACATTCCCGGTGTCACAGTAACAAAGAGCGGATATGACTACACTTTCAGCACAACAAGCAAGATAAGCGGTACTAAGGCTTGTACATACAAGGCAAATCGTACCACAGGAAAACAGCTTGTTGTATGGAAATCAAGCGGCGGCGATTCTCAGACAATGGCTGACGGTATTGATGACCCTGTAAGATTTTACGCAAACTTTAAAACTTCCGATTTAGGCACAGCTCAGATCAAGAAAGTTTGGGATCACAAGAACGACAGCTCCAGCACACAGGCAAGCAACAGCGACATCTATTTCATGATAAAGAATAGTTCGGGTACGACAATCAAGGCTACAGGCAAGGCAGGCTCGTATACCTACTCTACAAGCGGTTCCGTAACTAAGTTCAAGCTCAACAGCAGTAACACTTTTTTAGTAAAATCACTCCCCGCAGACACATATACGGTCTATGAGTATGGTAATGACGGCGCAGGAATACCGTACTATACACGCAGTAACCTTAGTAAGACGGTGAAGGTTACGGCGGGCGGCACAGGAACGGTAACGTTCACCAATACCCGTAACACAGGTACAGGCGAGGTTATAAAGACCTGGATTGATACCAACGGTAACGCCATAGCCGCAAGCAACAACGTTGAAAGAAATAAGCAGATATATTTCCGCATCAAAAACGCTGACGGAAAATATATAACTGTCAACGGTACGAAGTACAGCGGCTCATATTCTTTTGCCGGAACAACAACTAAAGCTACATCGCTGTATGTTAAACCCAGTACAGGTACTTTCACTGTTTCCGACCTGCCTACAGGCAAGTATACCGTATATGAGTACGGCTCACCGGATGGTTATTCTGTCAACAGAGCATCTCAGACAATTACCATATCAAGAGATAAAACATCGTCCGTGTCTTTTATGAACAGCGAGGACAGCGGTACGGCTCAGATAAAGAAGGTATGGCTTTCTGATACTACATTGACCGCTACTCAGATAGCAAACCTCGAAAAGAATGTTTACTTTACTGTCAAGGACGCTAATGGTAAGTATATCAAGGTTACAGGCTCGGCAGGAGCGTATGTTTATGCCGGCACTCAGACTTCCGCAAATAATATGAAACTCAGCGGCAGTAAGTTTAATGTAAGCAAGCTCCCGTTGGGAACATACACTGTAACAGAGATTAATAACGCAAGCGGTTATACTCCCAAATCACAGACAAAGACAGTCACTATCGCCAATAAGGGCGAAACAAAAAGCGTATCTTTTACAAACAAATCAACACCTGTTGTTGTTATAAGAAAACATTTCTCTGATGAGGACAATCTGACAGCCGCACAGCTAAAAGAACAGTACGCTAAGGTTACTGTAAATCTGCAGGTGCTTGGCTACAGCGGAAGTGTTTCCTCGAATCCGCCGGCAGGATACTATATAAAATTTACCGGTTCTAACGGTAATTATACATACAAAGGGCTTTCGTCAACCAAAACATCAGCGACAGATCTCAAGCTGAACGAAAACGGCGAAATGACTATATCGTTCGGCACTAACACCGCTCCGTATTACTTAGCTGTCATCGAAACGTACAGCGGTACGGATTACGATGTTGATAACCGGGACCAGCGTATTGACCTGGGCAATGGTGATCCAAACACCGTAATCGACCTTGAAGACATTGAGCTTGACAATCAGCTTAAGACAGGCTCTGTGCAGATTGACAAGCAGTTTTTAAATGAAAACGGTGCTATAGAAAATATCCCCGATGACAAACTTGCCGAGGTCGCTTTTAAAATCAAGCACAACGGCAAATATCTCACCTTTACAGGTAGCGACGGTATCTACACATATAAAGGCGAGAACAATACCGGTACAGAATTAAAGCTGAACAAAGCCACATATAACTTTATTGCAAATGAGCTTCCCGCAAGAGAAGAATACACAGTTTATGAGGTTTCCGGCACAACAGGTTACAGCTTCTCAATCGACCCCGTGACTTTCACTATCACTCCTGCCGGCTCGGTAAAGAAAGTGTTTACCAACAAGGCAATGACGGGTACGATAAGTATTGTAAAGCACAGTGCGGACGGCGTTCTCAGTGGCTGGCAGTTCCGAGTAACAGGCACGGCAAAGACAGGTCAGAGTTATGACAAGACCTTTACAACCGACGCAAAGGGTACAATCACGATAAGCAATATCCGTATCGGCGATTACAAGGTAACAGAGGTCAAGACCGGAAAGACAGTAGGATATATTACCGAGAACAGTAAAGACCTTGAGGTCAAGACCGATACTGTAACAACTGTAAATATCGAGAACAAGCCGTATGCGAATATCGTTATCAACAAGGTTGACAGCGTAAAAGGCACTGCTCTGAGCGGTGCGACATTCGGTATCTATACGGATGCTGAATGTGAAATTCCGGCACAGGCATATACATCGGCTACAGATGATACTCTGACAGACGCTGTAATCACAGAAAGTGCGACAGGCAAGTACACTTGCAATTTCCTGCCGATTGAGAGCAAGAATGGCACAACTTACTATGTCAAGGAGCTTTCAGCTCCCGACCATTACGCTATTGACACAGACGTACACCCGGTAACGCTTAAAACGGCAAATTCAACCGTAGCAGTTTCAAACAACGCTACATCGAAATTCTATGAAACGCCTTTAGGCTCGGTCAGAACGACAAAGGTTGACGCAGATCATCCCGATGTACTTCTGAGCGGCGCTGAATTTACTGTATACAATTCCGACAAGGCTACTGTATACGGCAAACTCGCAGAAACATCAAAGGGTACATATCAGCTTGACGAAATCCCGGCAGGCACATACTACCTCAAGGAAACAAAAGCACCGAAGTATTACAATATCGACAACACATTCTATCAGTTCACAATTTCTGACGCAGGCAAGGTTGTCGATGTGTCAATCAACGGCAACGACAAGTTCCCCAATGCTCCGCAGAAGGGCGATATAAAGATAGTCAAGAGAAGTGCAGACGGTGTTCTTTCCGGTTGGAAGTTTGAAGTTTCCGGCACGGCTCTTAACGGCACACCCGTAGCAACCAAGACATACACAACAGACGCAAAGGGCGAAATCAATATATCAAACCTCCTTATCGGTACTTATACCGTAAAGGAAGTAAAAGACGGCAAGACAGTCGGATATATCACGCCTGCAAATCAGACGATTGAAGTAAAGAGCAATGCAACTACTACTGCAACGTTTGAAAACAAGCCTTTCGGTCACATTGTTATCAACAAGATTGACGCAAAGACCGGCGAAAAGGTAACAGGTGCAACATTCGGTATCTATACCGACAGCACTTGCAAGACTGTAGCAAAGGCATATAAGTCAGACACTGACAGCACACTCGTAAATGCGGTTATCACAGAAGCCGAGGACGGCAAGTACACTTGCAATTATCTCCCTATAAGCAGTGCAACAGGTACAACATACTATGTCAAGGAGCTTACAGCTCCCGAAGGCTACTACCTTGATGCAAATGCACACGCAGTAACACTTAAAACAGCAAACGCTACTGTATCGGTTAGCAATGAAATCGGAAAATCCGACTTCAAAGAATATCCTTACGGTCACGGTGCTGTAATCAAGGAATGGAAACTTGATAACGGCACAGCAGATATGACAGCCGATGAAATTGCACAGATGAAAGCGGAGCTTGAAAAGAGCCTGTATTTCACTGTAAAGGACAGCAACGGCAAGTACATCACAGCTACAGGTGCAGACGGCATATACACATATAACGGCGAAAGCACAACAGAATTCAGATACGTTTTGAGGAACGGCACATTTACAATCGCAGAACTGCCTACAGGTGACTACACCGTGACAGAATTCAGCACACTTTCCGATTACACAATCAAGTCGGAAAATCCCGTGAAGATAACTGTAGTAAGAAATCAGACAGCAAAGGCAACGTTTGTAAATGAACGTGACACAGGCAACGCAAGTATCGTGAAGAAATGGACAAATCCCAATGGACTGACAACAGCTCAGACGGCAGAGCTTGAAAAGAATGTATACTTCACTGTAAAGAATGCTGACGGTGCATATTTAAAGGCTGTATCAAAGAACGGCAAGTATGTATATAACGGCAGTCAGACAGCAGAAGCACGTTTTATGCTGACAAACGGCAAGTTTGAACTTACAGAACTGCCGACCGGCAAGTACACGATAACCGAAATCAACAAGGCAGAAGGTTATCTGCCTAAGACACAGGTCAAGACAATCACGGTAACTAAGGACGCAACTGCAAGTGCAGAGTTTGTCAATAAGGTTATTGTAGGAAATGTAACATTGACAAAGGTTGATGAGGACTATCCCGAAAATAAATTGACAGGTGCTGTATTTACAGTTTATAAATCGGACAAGAAAACCGTAGTCGGCACATTAAAGGAAACCGAAACAGGCGTGTACAGCCTTGAGGGACTTGTGTACGGCGAATACTATGTACAGGAAACAAAGGCTCCCGAATACTTCGTCCGTGATGTGAATTTCTACTATTTCGAGATTGTAAATGACGGCGAAACCGTAGAAGTTTCCAACGATGAGCTTGGCAAGGGTACGTTTATCAACTCACCTCAAAAGGGCGAAATCAAGATTGTAAAGACTTCATACGACAACAAGGTCGAAGGAATACATTTTGAAGTAACCGGAAAGACATACACAGGTCAGACTTTCAAGAAAACATACACAACCGACAAGAACGGTATAATCCGTATCAACGATTTAAGAGCCGGTGAATATACCATACACGAAGTTAAGGATTCTGCTTCTGCCGGCTATCTTTTACCGGATGATAAGCAGCTTACGATCGACCGTGACGGTGCAATGCTTGTTACAGAAATGCACAACAGCAAGATACCGGACAATCCCCCGACAGGTGCAAGCGAGGACAGCTTTACGCAGACGGCAGTTATTATCATATCAATGGTAATGATGAGTGCGGCTGTTGTGCTTGTGTTCCCGCTGTCAAAGCGTAAGAGAAAACGCTAAGCAGCATTTAATATTTTATTGTCACCGGGCGGCAGAAAAGCTATGCCGCCTTTGTGGTGGCGATTAAAGGAGGAGAAAGATGAAGAAGAATCAACCATATCATTCTCAGGTGCAACTACGGCTTACCAATCGTGATACCGGAGAGGTGATTTGCTTTAAATTCAAATCGGAACATTCGGATCCGAAAGTTATTTGTTGCTTTGCTATAAATGAACATCTTAAAGAGGGCGACTATTTGATTGAGATTATGTAAGAATGCTTGCTCGAAAACGTGCTATAGGTAGCACATTTAAAGGAGGGCGTAATGGCAAATAAAAACAAATTGCGGCACAAAAACAGCAAATCCGTCTTAAAGACCGGTCTTATACTTATCTCCGTTATAGGTGTAATCACATTCCTGATTATATCTTATCTGATTTACAGCTTACAGTGCTACGCATACGACAACAACATATCATCGGATAATTTAAATTTGTCGGTACTGATAAAATCTATGCCATATTGGACTAATCCAACTTTTACAGCACCTTTTGACATCGGTGCAATAATGCAAATGCACGGTTCTGTTTGGTATATTTACGTTGTTGCTTTGTCACTGCTTGCACTTATGCTATTCAGTAAAAATTACGATGATTACAAAGGCGTGGAAGCCGGAAGTGCCGATTGGGCAACTAAGCGTGACGAAAAGGACAACAGCGATGAAACCGGTATTCCAATCGGAAACAAGTTCTATGTTACCGTTAACAATCCGCATGGACGTTACTATGAACCGCATAATCTGAACGAAATACTAATCGGCGGTCCCGGTGCAGGAAAAACATTCAGAAAAATCAAACCTGATATTATTCAGATGTATGGAAGCTATGTTGTGACCGATCCCAAAGGTGAGCTTTACAGAGATACTGCAAAGCTACTTATGGATAATGGGTACAAGGTGCGTGTGTTTAATCTGATAAACATCAAAAAGACCAACGCATACAATCCGTTTGTTTATATCAATGATGAGCAGGATATTGTTGTTTTGGCAAACACCTTTATTAACGCCTCTGCCGGCGACGATGATAAAGAAGATTTCTGGTCGGGGTCTGCAAAGTCATTGTTGACTGCGATAATGATATATCTTTGGAAAGCTGAAGGCGAGGTGAAATGCTTTGGTCGTGTAGTCAGACTGCTTAACAGTATCACATATAAAAATGGAAGAATAGACGAATTGTGCGAATTGGCTCGTTGCCTTAATAAACACTCAATCGAGCATCCTTGTGATGCTGCTACAATTAACTGGAACGGTATTAAAGGCACTCCCGAAGAAACGATGGGCGGCATAGCTAAAACGTTGTCTACTCGTCTTGACTTATGGGCAGTAGAAGATGTCAACGACCTGACTGTAATTGATGAAATGGACTTTGATAACATCGGCGTTGAAAAGACGGCTATATTTCTGATAGTTCCTCCTGCTGATACAACGTACAAGGCTATTTGCAATATGTTCTATTCACAGCTTTTCTCTCGACTTATGTACTGTGCTAATTTCAAGCATAACGGCAGATTGCCATTGCTCGTGTCAGTCGAACTTGACGAGTTTGCAAATATAGGACGGATACCGAATTTCGATAAAATCACTGCCGTTATACGTTCAAACAACATCAGGGCTTGTATTGTCTTGCAGTCGCTGCCTCAATTAAAGGCTTTGTATAAGGAGAATTGGGAAAGTATTATCGGTTACTGCTCACTGTTTACTTATCTTGGCGCACCTGATTTGGATACCCGTAAGTACATAGTAGAAATGCTCGACAAGACTACTGTACGAATAGACACAAGGGGACACAGCCAAGGAACAACAAGCGGCGGCAGCAGTTCAGACAACGAAAGCTATCAAGGTCGTGACCTACTGACTACATCTGAACTGCGAAGAGCGTTTAAGGCGTCACCGAAAATCAAAAAGAAATACGGCGGATATATGATCGAATTTCTCGATGAGTATCCGCCTTTTTGGTTGTACAAATTCGATACATTATCACATCCGCTTATCGATAAAGTCGGCAGTTCGTTTCCAAGCGGAATACCGAACAATACCGATATAAACAAGATGTATTCCGATAATGAACAAATTCAAAAGTTAAAGGAGGTAAAAACAAAAATGGCACAGCTTATGGAACAGTCAGTGTCAGAAGAAAAGGCAATGCGTGAGCAGTCCGTGCAAAAACAAGCGGAACAAGAACATATCGAACAAGCAGAACTACAGCGACAGTTTGAAGAAGCCGCAAGAGATGCTCAGCTTAGCGAACATCAGAACGTGCTTGCCGAAATAGGCGAAGAAGAATTGATAGCCGACTATGAAATTCCGACTATCGATGAATTTATAGGATGATAGGAGGTAATTAGCTATGGCACCAATGTTAGAAGATGAGATAATGCACGACACCGAAAAAATGAACAGTAAGGTTGTCGGACTGGCTCGCACGGGAAAGCAGATATATGATTTTATTGAGCAGCTTAAGCGTGCTAAAAGTACAGAGGCTCAAGCAATTACAGATAACGGTCTGCCCTTCTCTTTTTCCGGACAGATAACAGATCTCAGCTATTTCAATAACAATGAAATCCTGCCAAAAGAGGTTATCGAAAATATCCCTGACGCAGAACTTAAAGAAGCTGTCATATCCAATCTCGAGCTGGCAGAAAAGCAGGGATTGATTAATGTCAATCTTGATAGCGGTAATATAACTCTGACAGACAGCGGCAGAGAATATATCAGTAATCCTAACTTTATTAGTGCGGCTAACATTAACAAGGCACATTCTGCTATTCGTGCAATGGAAATACAGCACGGATTAGAAAGCGATACAGTAAGATATGGCGTTACGCTTGAAGGCACCGATCGTGATCTTCAATTTTTCCGATTTGCTTCTAATCTTGATCTTGAAGAAGTCACACTTTCACCCGATAAGAAAGCGGCTCTGCAAGTTATGGAGAACATATCCAAATGGGAAAAAGACGGACTTATTCAATACAATTCAGAAAATACAAGCATATCGCTTACAAAGCTCGGTCAGAAAAAGCTATACAGCGATTTGGCAGATGGTGTTGATATGATTGATGAGTCAGTGATAACACCTAAAAATCTTTCCGCCGGCAGATTATCAAATGTGAGTGGTGTGACAGCTCAAACAACCTCAAAAGCTGCCGCACAGGCTACACAGGTTACAGCCACTGCCGCAACACAAGCTACTACAGCCGGCGCAACTCAGGCAGCTACTACAGCCACCACTGCTACCGCAACAGCGGCTTCGTCGGCTGTACCGGTTGCCGGTGCAGTAGTGGTTACAACAAAAGTCGTATCAGATACGGCTAAAAAAATATCAGATGCGATAATTCGCAGATAAGGAGATTTTTTATGAAAAAAGCATTCAGGAAAATAACAAAGGTAATTTCAATCACAACCACAATCCTTCTTTCAAACGTATTACTTGCGTATTCAGCATTTGCCGAAGGCGGCATCGGAAATGCCCCATCTTCTGTAGATACTGCTACATATGATACGCTTGTAACACTGGTTTTTTGGGTAGTACGTATCGTTGTACTTGGATTAACCGCTATACCCGGACTGATAAAAATTGCGCAGGGCATTGGTAATGAAGATGTACGTGAACGCAACGGTGGCATATCACTAATGGTAATCGGCGGTGCGCTCTTTGCGGCAACATTTGCGATTGAGGCTTTATTCTAAGAGAGGTAGATATGAAAAAAATCAGCATCTTTCTTATATGCAGTCTGCTAATGATTTTCGGTTTATCATTTTCTGCCTGTGCGGATGCTGTAACAACCGGAGGAGTAACAGCAGTTGTTACTCCTAGACCGGTTGACAGCTTAGGTAATGAAAAGCAAGTTGAATTTGCAACTTCTGCAAAAGCAGAAACTACAACAACGGAAACCACCACAAAGCCTGCATACAACCAAGAAGAAATGAAAAAAGATCTTGAAGAACTCGGCAAAGAAGATATGGCTGCTTCGACAATAGGTATATTTGCATGGGTAAAAGGACTTGTTGATTGGACACAAGGAATTATCAATGCACTTGGTGCTGCTATAAAAGCCGGAATAAACAGTCCTTGGGGATTCGATCTTAAGGGTTTCGTTGATTTATTTGCACCGTTTTTCAAAACTATCGGATACGGTCTGCTTGTTATCCTTTTCGGAATCAATATAATACATTCCGCTACGCAATTTGAATTGACAAATTACAAGGGCGTAATCAAAATTCTTGTAGGACTTTTGTTAGCAAAGCTATGGGTGGATTTATCAACAGATATTTGTATAGCCATAATCGATACCTGTACAGATATTGCGTCAAGTGTATTTACAAGTGCTGATGAAATGATAGTTTTTCCGTCATTTGATACGCTTAAAAGCACTGATACGGGATTATGGATTATCGGCGAACTGCTTAATCAGCTATTGGATATTGTATTGCTTGCTCCAATTATAATCGTTGCCTTAGCAATATTAATTATATGCGGGCTCATAATGATAAAATTAATGCTCCGTACTTTTGAGTTGGCGCTATATTGCAGTGTATCGCCTGCTTTTTTTGCATGCCTGTTAGGTGATGCAACAAAGGGATATTTTAAGCGTTTTATTGACGGCTTGCTCAGCTCGGCACTCTCGCTTGTATATATGGGATTAATATATCTTGCAGGATCGTACTGGTGCAAAGTTCTCACAATGAACAATGTAGGTGTAGATTCGCCTATGGATGTCTTTGTTTGGCTGTCTTCGGCCGGACCGAAAATTTTAGTAGTGCTTGCTATGGGATTTTTAATCTTAAAGCCACCGCTTGCATTACGTCAGCTTACAGGAGGTTCTTAATGATAAAATGCAAAGTAACAAAGAAAATTATGCAGGAATCCGGAACGATAATGGGATTATCAATCATTCAAATCGTGACTTTAATAATCGGCTGTATCGTAACTATAGGATCATTGCTGTTACTATGGCTGGTACTTAAAGTCGGTATAGATGCGGTAATGTGGATAGTATTTCTTGAATTAGTGCTGTTCATCGGATTTGGTGTAGTGCGAATTCAAGGTATGTCAGTATTAAAGTTCATCACTTCTAATTCTACACAAAAGCGACCATACAATAGCAAGGGGGTATTCAACAATGTCGATAATAGATAAATTCTTTAATGGCGGTTCTGCAAGGAAAAATGTGCCTTTCGGCTATGACAAACGTATTGTTATGCCGAAATCGGCACAGGATACAATACCGTTTTATGAAGTGTACGATAACGGATTGTTTCTTACAGGAGTTACCAATGGCAACAATGTAAATACTTATGTTCTGTCCGATGCCGCCGGTATTCTAATACCGTTTTCAGCACGATCTTATTTTTCCGACACCGGTCTTTGCTACGGTATGAACAAGCACACCAACGCTATTATTGTACTTGATCGAGCTGAAGAGATGAACGCTAACGGTTTCTATCTCGGTACATCGGGTTCGGGAAAATCGATGTATTGCAAATCCGAAATTATAGATACAATCATACGTTACCCTAAATCGGAAAAGATAATTATAGATCCCGATGGAGAATACTATCCTCTCATCAAGCGATTTGGCGGCGATACGCTGAAATTATCAGCTGATTCCGAAACAAAGATCAACATATTTGACACCGATATAAATATCAGTGAAAATGGCACATCTGCCGTTGCTATGAAATCCGAGCTGATTATGTCGATCATAGAAACGGCACGAGGGCTGCCGTTATCTGCCGCCGACAAATCTATTATCGACAGTTGTGTCAAAGAAGTTTATGCCGATTATGTACTTAATAACGGTAATCCGGAATTCACACCGACTTTTGTTGATTTTTACAATGCGCTTATAAACAAAAAAAACTACCTGAAGCAGATCAGATAGCACTGGACATCGAGCTTTATGTTAACGGCAGTTTCAATACTTTTTCGGGCAAAACAAACATTCATACGGATAACAAGCTGTTGTCCATTGATATATCCGATATGGGCGAACAGCTCCGTCCGGTAGGATTACAGGTTATACTCGAGTACATCTGGCAGCGTGTTCGTGACAACAGAAATAAGGGCATTCAAACTTGGGTGTGGGTCGATGAGTTCTCCGTTATGTTCAACGACGGTAACGGTAAAGAAACAGTTCGCTCTGCCGACTTTTTTCAGAAGGTATTTAAACGAATCAGAAAATACGGCGGTATACCTACCGGCATAACACAGAACATAACGGAAGTCCTTGATTCGGGGCAGGCAAAGGTTATGCTTTCAAACTCTGAATTTGTAGTTCTTCTTCAGCAGAAGAAAACCGACCTTGATAAGCTCATAGAGTTATTTAACTTGTCGCCTTCGCAGTCGAGCTACTTACAGACCGGTGAAAAAGGCACAGGGCTTATCGTAAGCGGCAGAAAGATAATACCGTTTGACAGACGCGTTCCAAAGGATAGTGCAATATACAAGCTCTGTCAGACTGATTTTAGGAGAGAAATATGAAAAAACTGCAATTAAAATACTCTACGCCTAAAATTAAATTGAACTCTGTCAAAAAGCTGTGTGAAAACAAGGATAATAGCTCAAACATAAAAAATTGTGCTACCTGTAGCACAATGAGTATAACAAATAAAATCTTGACTAATGCAGAACAATCAGAGGAAAACAGCATTCAGTTGACAGATTCAGCTTTGTTTGCAAAAACCTTTGCCGATTTTAAAAATGCTCATATACCGATATGTGCATTTTCCGTATATGACAGCGATTTTACTCATTGTTACGGAAGCAGAATAAACGACAGAGCCGTACTTTTACGCTGTTTTTCTTTACCGTCAGTTACCGTTATTACGGCGGCTGACGGTATTCTTTCAAATCCGATGTTACGTTCAAGGCTTGTTTGCAGAATTTACCTTTCGGCAGACAGTTACCTGATGATTATACTTGATTCTTTTGCTTATGAAACTTTCAAGGAGGATAACCTGAAAATCATCTCCTCGATACTCGAGAAATTAAAAATTACACTTATAAACCAGAAAGCGGTGATTAAATGAATATTGTATTGATTACCGGTAAACGCAGTATGCGTAACCTTGATACAGTGCTTAAAAAATCCGAGCAAGCTGTAACGGTAGGTAAGTACACTTCTGTCAGACCCAATACAGCTACTGAAATATACGAAAAGTATCGTCCCCATGGTATATTAGTCGGGGACGATACCGTCACTAAAGGCGTATCACTGATAGATTTTCTCAGCATTATAAAAATGCGTTACGGCTATATGCGTATAATTTTTATGTGCAGTAACGATAGCAGTTTCAACAAGTATGCGTCGGCTTTATATTCTATAGGCGTTTATGATATTGTTGTGGGCTATGATCCTGCCGCAATAGATTATGCGATCTTAAATCCAAAAACAGAAACGCCCGATATTCCGGTTACGGAAGATTCATCGGATGAAAATAAAGAACTGAGTTATCCCGACAGAAAAGTGCACGAATATCCCGGCAACTTTGTCGGGATCAATTATAAAGATGTCAGTGACAATTCATATTCAATGCAAACTGTACGTTTAACTGAAAATTATGAACGAATACAGCGAGGTAATGTGATTATTTCGGTATTCGGATATAATTCCCGTTGCGGCAGTACATACACTGCTTTTGACATTGCATTTTACTTACACAAGTACGAAAGAGCAAAGGTTTGCATTGTTACAGCTGTAACAGCCGGGTTATGCAAATATTTTAACGTAGACGAAACTACCGTAAACGAGAACGGCTTCAACATAGATGATGTTATTATATATTCGTGTTTCGATAAAATCAGTGATACGTTCGATTACATCGTTTGCGATGACGGCATTACGCTTAATCATAATGCGTATATACACATTTTGCTGTGTTCGGCGGCTGATTGGGATATGCCAATGCTTACTGATTACATTAACAACGTAATTATTCCGAATAAGATGGATGTAAATCTGTGCTTTTTCCCTGTTACCGTAAATAAGTTTGTTGCAATAAACAAACAGCTTATAAAGTCCGGATTTAATGCGTATATGCTTGAGCCTTCCGACAACTGGATGGCAACAAACGCAAATAACAATAACGTTTACAGCAACATTCTAAAAGCCTATATTATAAGTTGATTGTGCTACAGGTAGCACAATCCGGAAAGGAGAAATTATGATAGTAATTTATGCCGAAAAATACAGCCTCGGTCGGACAATTGCCGAGGCTTTAGGCGCATACAAAAAAACAGTGAATCCTAAAGAACCCTCGATAGCTCACTGGAGCTTAAATTTAAACGGCGAGGAAGCTATACTTTGTCACGGTGCCGGTCACTTATGCGGTTTAGCTCCGGCTGAAGATTATGACGAACGTTACAAATTCTGGAACTTCGATAATTACCCGATTATACCCGAACATTTTATTACAAGAGTAAAAGATAATAATTATTCCAGGCTTGCTTGTGATTATGTTAAGCAGTTCTTTGATAAGGCGGATCTGATAATCAATGCCACTGACGCAGACCGTGAAGGCGAATTGATTTTTGCATATTTATATGAAGTCTTGCATTGCACAGTACCATACAAAAGAGTGTGGATAACAGACTTAACGCCTTATAAAATCAGAAAAGCATTTGCCGAGTTGCGTTCTGCTCAAGAAATGAAACCGCTTGAAAATGCAGGACGCATACGATCCGCAACAGACTGGCTTGTGGGCATTAACACATCTGTTGCAGCTACATTGAAATTCGGCGGAGCTGACAATGTGTTCGCCTGCGGACGTGTAAAAATGCCGACACTTGCAATGATTGTTAAGCGTGAACGGGAAATAAGAAATTATATTAAAAAGCCGTTTTATAAAATAGTTGCCAATATCGAAGCAAATGACGGTGCAAAGTTTACTGCTGAAGCAGCAGATAAATACGATACCGAAACGGCGGCAAAGACTGCTATAGATGAAATTAAATCAAATACAGCAAAAGCGATTAAAGTCGAGGTGTTGCAAAAGCAGACAGCCGCTCCGCTTTTATATAACATTACACATTTGCTTGCTGATTTATCAAAGTGTACGGATCTCACAATTGATATGCTTACAAAGCTCGTTCAGAGCTTGTACGAAAACAGATTGATAACATATCCACGCACAAGCTCGGAGCATCTAACAGATGCAATGAAAGATGAAACGGTAAAGATAATAAAGCTACTGTTTGAAATGCCCGAATTTGCTAAATATGCTATTCCTGTCGACAATTTTGCACCCTGTACACGTCGGCATTATGATGACAGCAAAGTCGATTCGCACACCGCTATTACACCGACCGCTCTTGTGCCGAATGATTTAAGCGGTATGTCAGAAAATGAGCGCAAGGCATATACTTTGCTTGCGTTATCAATTATCCGTACTGTTTATCCGAAAGCTGTTACAGAAAATGTCAAAGCTGTTTTTCAGATTGATAATCAGCTGTTTACAGCAACCGGAACGAATATAATCAGTCCCGGTTGGTTTGCTGTTGATGCAACGCCGAAGGTAATCGGGTTGCCCGAAATCGTTAAGGATAACGATTATAAAGTTATCGGTTTCGATGTCAAAGAGGGACAAAATGAGCCACCGAAGTATTATACCGATGCTACACTGCTTACGGCAATGGAGCTTGCAGGTGATAATATAGAAGATGAACAAACTCGCAACTTAATTAAACTTGAAAAGCGTGGACTGGGAACTGCCGCAACACGTCAAGGTATCATTAAAGAGCTGTATGAAAAAGGCTATATTGCTCGTAGAACCAAAAAAAACGGCAATATGATCAAAGGCATTATGCCAACAGAAAAAGGAATGTATATAATCGATGCACTTGAAAAGACGGTACCCGATATGCTGTCTGTTGATATGACCGGCGATATGGAAATGGAACTTGATAAAATTGCCCGTGGAAAGTCTGACGGAAATGATTTCTTGAATAATTACAAAAAGCTTGTAGCTAAATGGGTAGAGTTAATAAAAAACAGTGATACTTCTGCAATGGCAGGTAACACCCTTATTTGTCCGTTATGCAGTAAACCTTTAATTAAGAAAAAAGTAGGTTGGTGCTGTACAGGTTATTCCAAGGATAACCCGGATAGTTGCAGATTTTATATTGCAAATGAAATCTGCGGTAAAAAAATATCAGATGTAATCGCCAAAGAGCTTACATTGAAACGTTCGACATCTATCATCAAGGGCTTTACATCTCAGAGCGGAAAAACATTTGATGCGAAGCTAACAATCAAAGCAGATAATACGATCGGTTTTGAATTTCCCGAACGTCTTAAATGTCCTGTTTGCGGAAAAGAAATGATAAAAAGTTCTAAAGGATGGGTCTGCACCGGGTATAAAAACGGGTGTAATTTTTTTATAGCCGGAACTATATGCGGAAAATGTATTACAGACACGATTGCGACTATGTTATGCGCTAATAAGCGAACAAGAATAATAAACGGATTTACTTCAAAGTCGGGCAAAGCATTCTCAGCGGCACTTATCGTTAAAGACGGAAAAATCGACTTTGATTTTCCCGCACAATCACAAAAACGCAGTAAGTAGGTTTTACTATGAGCGTTCTTATAACAATTTTATTAGCTGTAATTATAACACAGGCATTCCGCATTAGCCGTCTGAAAAAAGAAATTATCAAGCGAGATACTGCCGATGAATTCAGTAGGCAATGGTACTGGATAGAAGATAAAAATAACAAGCAACGACAACCTCTGAAAAAGAGGAAATCGTTGCTTTCTTTTTTAAGGAGCTTTTTATGAGTTATTCTAAATCTAAACCAAGTAACTACGTTACAAAAGAGCAAATAGAGCGTGCAAGAAATGTAGATATGGTAGAATTTCTTGAAAGAACAGAAGGCTTCAGCGTAAAGAAAAGCGGTAACGGCTACCGTTGCGATGTTCACGACAGCCTTTTTATTACAAACGACCGAAAAGGGTGGTATTGGAACAGCCGTGACGAGGGCGGCAATAACGCTATTGCGTTTTGTATGAAAATATACGGACAAAGCTTTACCGAAGCCGTTAAATCGCTTTGCGGCGATATTCAAATGGAATATTCACCCAAATATAATACGAAAAAGAAATCGTCAGAAGAAAAAATCGAAGCTCATCGACTTATACTGCCTGAACAGGATCACAAGGAAAACGGACAGCGAAATTACAGCAATGTTATCGCATATTTGTGCAAAACCCGTGGACTGGAGTATAACATAGTAAATCAGCTGATCTATGACCGTAAGTTATATCAAGGTATCGGTTACAGCGGTCTTCAGCTTGTCGGATATGACAGTTCGAACACTCCGTTTTATCGTTTTAAAAACGATATACCCACAAACGCACCGGAATATGTTACCATAGAGCTTCAGGCACAGAAACAAAAAGGTGAGAAATATATTTGTGAAGGGTTTAGCGGTGAACATATACTGGAGCTTATCGAGCGTGGCATTACTAAAAAATATGTAAATATGATCGCCGTAAACGGCGACGGTATTATGTCACGCTATGCGTTTTGTCGTTCTGTATCTGATAGCTCTACATACCGTGTCGATTTGCCGGGAAGCGATAAAAAATATTCGTTTTCTTTACTTGGTACAAATAAGAATAAGCTGTATGTTTTCGAGTCTGTAATTGATATGCTGTCCTATGCGTCCTTTTACGCTATAAACAACGGACAGGACGCTTGGCAGCAGTTGACTATGCTATCGCTCGGCGGCAAATCAGATGTTGCTCTTGACGAGTTTTTAAAGAATAAGCCTATTGCCGAAATAACGTTCTGCCTTGACAATGATGATGCAGGTAAACACGCTACTGAGCAGCTTAGCGACAAGTATGCTCTGAAAGGATATGCTGTTTCAAAAGATATACCATTAAACAAGGACTTTAACGACGATTTAAAGGCGTTCAGAGCGTTGAATGAGAAAAATACTGTACAAGCAACAAAACCGCTTAAACGTTAAAATACAACAAAATACAAGGATGTGTGAAAATGAAAAGTTATTTTCTGCTGTCTAACTCGGTTATTACCTCAAACGAGCTGACGCATAACGAGTTTGCAGTTTATACATACCTGCTTTCTGTTTATTCAAATATCCGAAGCAAAGCAGGACACGAATATAAGCGTGTAAGACAGCAGACTATAGCTTCACACTGCGGTATAAAGTCTACGCAGACAGTATCCAAGATAACCGATAGCTTAATGAGAAAGGGCTACATTACACACATTTTAGCGGCTTACCGCAAGGATAATCGCAAGGGAACATATACATATGTTTTAAATCCCGAAAAGAATAAGGTGTCGGCTAACTATACGCGAATAGAACGAACTGTGTTCGGCAAAAGCTTAACAGCGATCGAATTGCGCTTATATATCCTTATTATTAAATCGCTTGACAGCAAGCTCGGTTACTGCTTTAAAAGCTTCAACGACCTTGCCGATGAGCTACGCATAAAGCGTGATACCGCTATGAAAATAATCAGCAATCTTGTCAATCTGCGTCTTATACGTAAACAGCGTAAAATGCGTTATGACAACAGCAAAGTTTATGCGGACAATTCATATAGTACAAAGGTTATCAGATTTATCAGGAAAAGAAATAAGCCCGGATCACACCCCGGGCTTATCTCATTTAAAAACATTCATAAGCACACTGATAATCCTACAATCACAGAATTAAACAGCCTGCGTAATTATAATAACGCTATCGGCAGCATTTGTCAAGTGGGTAAATGTGTTTACTTAATTGTTTTTTTGAAAAACAGGGGTAGCCCCCCGAATTTAAGGTCTATACAATACCCAGTTATACTACCTTCAGAAAGACAGAATATCTTTTATATACGAATATGATACTGCTATATTAAAGATATATGCGGGACTTTTTCGGATTTTGTTTGTCCTTCCGGATTAAGTTTTCTGAATTTTTCGGTATCGGACTTGCAGGAGTTATTGTTGTTATACCGCTTGTATAATGGATTTATAGCTTTTTTATTTCTGAAGGTTAATTTTAAGATATTTTTGACCATTTTAATTAAAGGAGTTTCGTCATGAATATTGATAAATTCAAAACTTTAGAAAACAAACTTTCAGCTGCTTATAAAAACAATAATTTGCTTTTCATTGCAAATATTAATACAGCTGATGATTATGAACTCTTGACAAATTTACAAAAAGAGGATATGATTATTATAGCTGAAAAATATCAGTATGATATTTACAGAAAAATCGGCATAGGAATAATTTCACCTAAAGATATGTCATTTAACAGCTGTGCTTTGAAGTGCGGTTTTTCTGCCTGTTATCTTCATTTTGCTCATTTGTAGCTGCTGACTTTTTACTTTGTGTTTTGCTCAGCTCTACAATATCATATTAAAACCGTTTACCTATCTTCTCTACCGCTTTCTTTACGCCTTCACCTCCCGCAACCAATATCAAGCCTATGAAAATTATCACGGTGATAATGAGATTAGCAGGTGATGCGCTTCTCTCTGCGGTGCCTGAAAGGTACGGACATATCCATATCACGACAAAGCTTTCGCTGACAACGCAAAGCCCCAAGGGTAGAACAAATAACAGAATATTTACCGAAAAGGCGGTTATAAGATTAGCCGATAGCTTTGATACACACAGCATAAAAAAGCCGCAGGCGAGCATAGAGAAAAACCGTATCAGGTATACCCGAATTATGTATTGCAATATTGTTTCGTTTGTTTGCATACCGTAAAGTGCCGTAATACTCTGTAAGGGTGCGTCTAAGAATGAGAGCTTGTAATTGTTCATTACGAAAACAAATTCGGGTAGCCATACCGCTACAAATACTATTGCAGAGATAACAAGAGTTATTACGCCGTCTATGGCAAAGCGCTTGATTCTGCCCTTTTCTGTAGTACGTAGGAGCTTTGTCAGTCCTCTCTGATTATCAAATGCTATCATAGGCGATATACACAGCACAAGGGCTATAGTAGCGAGTATACACATAAGGAAGTCGTCCTTATAGCCGTTTACCGACAAAAGACGGTTAAACCCTTCTTCAAAAACGAGCTGTAGGTTGCTATTTTTATCAGACTTAATAACCGACACACGGTCACATATCTTATTAAATGCATTCTCATAGTCAAGCTTTTTTGTAATATCGTTCAATTCCTTATTGTAGCTTTCATAATCCGATTCAGCGGGTGTCTGCGTCAATAATTCTTCATAGCGTAGCTTTATATTTTCAAATTCCAGCTTTTCATTTTCCAAAAACAACAGAGTTTCATCCGTCACTTCCCCGCCTATCTGTGCTACATAGCTGTCGTAGCGTTTTTGCTCGGAATCGTAGCCTGCACTCATATTCTGATAATTGCAGAACCCAATAACAGCGACAACAACAAGAACAAGCAATGCTTTTCCCGCTATTGCCGTTTTATATACCTCGTTTACAACAAAATTTGCCGAGAGCTTGCGCTTTACCGTAATATATGAAAAGATTTCCGATATTTTACCTGAAGCCGATATAGCGCGTCTTGAGCAATAAACCGCAAAATAAATAAGCAAAGCCATGATAAGAATTATTACTGTTGTAATTACACAGACGGTAAGAGCCGATACGGGCTTTCCAAAAATGTTTAAATGATAATATCTGTAAAATAACTGATGTGGACTTATAAAACAGCAGAAATTTATGTATTTTAATATGTTGTATGCCGATATATCACTTATAGAAGTATAAAGCCATATCGAAACACCACTACAAACAGAGATAACAGCAAACGCCGCCGCAACATTTTTAAGGAAAGTACATATAATCATCATTACAACAACGACTATAAAAAAGGCTGATGTTTTGAATAAAAAGTGGATAACAAGATACTCTCCCACGGTCATATTTATATTGCATAGCGTAAACTGCGGGATTGACTGAATACATCTTGATAAATCGCCAAGCCCGAAGCGAATAGTACCTGTAAGCAATACCGTACCGTATAACAACACAGCCGAAGTAACGGTAAGCAAAAAGCAGGCTATCAGCTTTGCTCCTGCACTGTGAATACGCCCTTTGGGAGTTTGTCTTATAACCGCCGCCATGCCTGTCATTTTGTCGCGACAGCATACAATAACCGTCAGCATAAGCACAAAAACAAGCATCATTAAATCGGTATCTGCGCTGTTTATATAGCGTTCTGTTCCGTAGTCGGGATAAAAGGACGGTTTATTTTCAATTACATTGTTGTATGCTGTGAAAATATCCTTGAAGCTAAGCTGTGTAAAGCTGTTTTCCTTAGAAAAAACCGATGGTTTTGAACGCTGTTCGGCTTCGCTTTTGATATTCCTGATTGTGGTATTGTAGTTTTTTACCCGATTTAATTTATCCTCATATTTCTTGTCCGGAAATATATTCTGTAGCACATTGTCTTTTATATATTTGTTTGCAATACTCTCTGCGACAGACAGCTTTTCCTCTTCCGATGTAGATAAATATACCTTGTTAATTTCACGAATACATTCATCGGGTACGCCAAGGACAGGCGTATATGTTGCCGAAAGAGCTAAATTCAGCAAAAACAGTGCTACAAACAATATTAACAGCACTTTGCTTTTTAACGCTTTGTAAAGCTCATACAGAGCTATTTTCATCTATAGCACCTCCTGCCGTGTTTTTCTCGGGAAAGCGCAACATATATGCGTTTTCGAGTGTCCGGCGTTCGTGCGGGAGAACACTGACAAGCTGTTCAACAGTTCCGTTTGCGGCAATTCTGCCCTGCTTCATAATTATTATTTCATCTGCAATAGTTTCAACATCAGATACTATATGTGTGCTTACAAGGACAATTTTGTCCTTTGCTGTTTTATGTATCATATCCCGTATGATAACTCTTTGCTTTGGGTCAAGACCCGCTGTCGGCTCATCAAGCAGAACAAGCTCGGGGCTTCCGAGTAGGGACTGTGCAACTAAAACTCTTTGCTTCATGCCGCCCGAAAAGCCTCCGATAGCTTTATCCATTACGTCATGCAGTTCAACTTCACTTAACAGATACTCGGTTTGCTCTCTTGCTACTGCTGTAGAAATTCCTTTGAGAGCTGATATATACATCATAAACCGTCTTGCGGTAAAGTTGTCATAAAGCGCCTGCTGTTGCGGCATATATCCGACCTTACGGCGAAATTTACTGCCAAGCTTAGTTATGTCTGTGCCGTTCCAGCAAAGCTGCGAGCCTAAGTCTGGTGCAAGGTTATCTGAAATAATGTTCATAAGCGTTGATTTTCCTGCGCCGTTGGGGCCTAAAAGTCCGTAAACCCCGTTTTTAAAGGTCATCTCAAAATCAAAAAGAGCCTGTTTTTTACCGTAATGTTTATTAAGATTTTTAATTTGAAGCATTTTTTACACCTCTACTTTTTAGCCTGAACATTTTCCGCATTTTTTACCGTAAAGGAAAACCTGTCCAGACTATCGCTTTGCCATATAAGCTTTATATCGCTGACCGTTAATTTTGCTGTACCAAACGGTTTATTTCTGAAATCCTTTGTGAGCCACTCGCTGTTATCTGTGTTGCCTGCATAAAAATATACACAATCGCCATATAGCAATACACTTGTTTTAGAAGCATTGGAGGTAAGATAACTACTCTCTATATCACCGGAAAACCTCGGTGAAAAACCAAGTGCATTTTTTAAGCTTTCGGGATAAGGGAAAAACAATATGCTGTTTTCTTCTGATATGTACAGATCTTCATCAAGAACTACATACAATACGCCTTCAAGAGTAACCTCTCCGCTTAATGTGATTTCTGTGTATACTGTTTGCGATATTCCCGGCTCGGTAGAATTTGTTTCCCGATTGTATTCGAGTGTTTCTTTAACGGACGAAACTGCAGAGGTGACGGTAAGCCCACTTTCTGTAACATCACCCGATTTCAGCAATTTTATCATTTTTTTGCTGTCCTGCGGCACTTCACCTTTGTAATTCATATTATCATCGAATTTATCAGGAGAAGTAAAACTGTCACAGTAAAAAGTATCATTAATTTTACGCACAGCGGCAAATGGTGCGTTCCATAGCTTTTTATTCTCGTCATAGGCAGCACCTTCCTTGACTATTTGCAGACCGTTTTCGTCAAGAATAAAATATCCGTCGCCATGATATATTTCTCCGACAAGACTTGTAACACTTTTCTCTTTGTTACTACTTTGAGAGCTTTCTGTTACATCTGAACAACTTGAGATTAACATAACCACCGCAATGGTCGCCACTATTAAAGCTATTCTACTTAATCCTTTTGCCATATCTTACTCCCCCAGAATATCCGATTTTGCTACCTTTTCTTTTGTTACTGTTTGTTCTTCGGCGTTATAGACGCTGATAATATAGCTGTCCTCGTACTCGGACAATACCTGTGCATAAAGCCCTTCGCCATAGCTTATATCATGCCTTGCGGGAGCTTCATCCTTTAAATTATAATAATACCACTGTGTATTGTCGCATTGGAACAGATAATCGCCCAAAATGACAGTTTCGGACAATATCCTGTCGTTATGAATAACAATCGGTTCAGAGGTCTTCGGAGTTAACACTTCAATATTGCTGTCATTGTTATATGCATAGTAATCATCGCTAAGTCTGACAGCAGGCGGCTCGGACGGCATAGTGTTTTCACTATACTTTCCTGTCTTAATGTCGTACACCGAGCTGTTGAAATAAAATTTGTTGTCATAGACACCTAAAATCTTTGTTTTATTGTTTTCCGTTGCACCAAAATCGGTAAATTTTCCGGTTTCTATGTCAAGCACTCCGAAATGATTGGTATTATCGCCTGTAATCGCTCCTTTTTCGTCATAAGCAGACTGATAAGGGAAAAACAGCAGGGTGTTGTTTTTAAGTACGCTTGTGCTTATCCAGTCGCAGGAAAAGCCTTCTATTTTGCATACTTCCTTTTCGGAAGTACCAAGCGGGTCTGATGAGTGAAGTACCGCGGATTCTACTGCTTTTCCGTCTTTGGTTTCGTATCTATCCTCGAACCAGTAAAGCTTTTCGTTATACAAAAAAGGCAAGGTTTGTTTGCCGTAAGCAAGGCACGGAAGTCCGTCCTCTGTAACAGCATTTGAGTGGTCGCAGTTTGACTGACCGCATAGCGCAATTGTACTCATATCAGAATACTGTAAAAAGCTTAGTACTGCGTTTTCGGTAACTATCAACTCGCCGTCATTATATATTGTTCCGTATACTCGCATATATCTCGCCTGTTCATCTGTTTTTGTATCCGAGCAGGCGGAAAACGTGGACGCAAATGTAGCAATCAGTATTGCAGTGCCTATAAGCTTTAATTTTCTGTTCATAATATTGCCCTTTCATAAGTTGTATTTATGTTTTTATTTTATTATCTGTGTCAAAAAACATAAGCAGTAATTATATTTTACACGCAGGAGCATCTTTCGTTTTTTTCCTTTTTTGTCTTATAGATACATTTATAACACGTCATGTTGTGCCACCGTACGTGCAGTCGCTAAACAAAAGTTAATATGTGTAGCTGACTGCCCAGAATGGTTTGTATGTACCAGAAGTGCAATTTATAGATATATCTACAAACTGTATTTTGTATCCTGCTGCTTTTTCAGCATCAGTCAATGCTACTGTTTTTGTCATTTTTTCAAGTCTGGAATATTCGCCGTTACCGTTAGTCTTATTCTTTATGACAGTTTCTCCATTTTTTGTAGGAATTATTAATTCACAAACCACTGAAACTCTTTTTTCGCCGTTTGGAACCTCCGTCCCACCGTCGAATACATATTTTGCAGTTGCTGTTTGTTTACTTTGATTAATAGTGTATGACATGACTACGCATGATGTTGGTCCCATAGGAACCAACTTGTAGTTTGATGCTGCTTTGTAAGTGACAGGTGATAATGCGTTTCCTGGTAACACCATAGCAAATGCCGATGAAATTACAGCTGTTGTTGCTATAGTTGCTTTTATTATGTTTTTGATTATCATCATATTATACCTCTTTCTTTTTCCCAAGCTCACATATATTATCCACCGATACAACAGTACCGATTAATCCGCTCATACCGCCTCTTTCTGTGGATATATAAGTAATCTCTGTAAATGTTATTGTGGCCTCTTTATAATACACATCCTCTGAAAATGTATCGGAACTTAAAAAGTCGCAATCCTTTAAATAACCGATATTTATAACACCATCGCTTGTTGTAATCGCAAACTGCGGATTGCCCCAGCTGTAATTATAGAACATAGCACAGCTACTCCCTTTATATTGAGCGTCAACATCAAAAAGGAACGGCACAGCCTCATGGTATTCCTTAGAATAAGGCATAAACAGTATTCTGCTTTCGCCATCATGCTCCGAATTCTCTATATTGTAGCGTTCGGCAAGCAGTATACCCGTAAAGGTTACTTCACCCGTCAGAGTTATTTTTGCGTCCATTACATCATAGCCTATGCCAATATCTTTTTTTAGCGTTTCGCTATACATTACGCGAGGTGCTACGCTGATGTAGCACGAGTCTACTATCAGACCCTTACTGCCGATGCTGTCGCCTTCATGTACTATTATTTTATCCTTGCTTACCACGGGTCCTTTTTGAGAGCCTATACATTTCATTTCGTTCAAATCGTAATCATCTGGATTTCTTATGCTGTTGTTGTCAAACGGTTCATATTCATAACCGCCCATTGAACCACGGATAATATATGAACCTGCCGCATTGGGATCGGCTTCAAGGTCGGCAAGCTTTACAAATTCGCCGTTGCCGAGGTACATTTCATTTTCGGGGTCTTCGGTATAGAATTCCGGCAATTCCTCCACAGGTTCTTCGATAGATGTATTGCCTTTATTAATATCCTCTATGAGTTTTATGTATTGTAATGCGTCCTCACAATATTCTACCGATTTAATACTATTGTCTGTGTTTAATATAATTCTATAGCCTTGTTTGGTTTTCTCATCTGCATAAACATATACATTATCTCCGCTGTCTGTGGTAAAGGTTTTGAATTTGTTGATTTCTATTTGCTGAATCGGTTTTTTGTCGTTATCTTTAATTGAAATAAAGCATATAAACGGCTCATCGGAACCCGATTTATATCCGTAAAGCTCCACGGTGTTATTATTGTTATCGGTAAGCGTTTTTACAAGCTCACTACCTTCGGGTGCTGTTATACTCCCGGTTTTTGAAGTATCGGTAACAGTATCGATACTGCTTTGTAAGGACGTTGTATTATCATCTGCCGCTATACTACTGTTTTGTTCGGGCTGAGAACAGCCTGTTAAAGCTACTGTGACCGATAAAGCCATAACCAACAATATTAATCTTAATCTGTCATTCATATTAAGCTCCTTTATGCATATAATCGAGTCGAGGATATCTTTTGGCAAAATTCTTGTATGTGAAACCCTGTTTGTTTATTTGGCAATGTCCTGAATAATTTGACGATCCAGCTTCTAATAAGCTGGAATTAGATCCGCACCCGTTAGCATCATAAACTGTAATTGTTGTATCAGTTTTTCCCGCTAAAACTATAGAGTGTTGATTATTGTTTGATGTTCTTACTCTCAAATGCGTGCCCACCGGTAAATCGGAAATCATAATTTTCAAGTTTCTTGCGGTTAGGAATAAATAATCATTGTTGTCGCTGCCCCAACCAAAATCATTACATTTTGATTCAGATAAATTTTTAGTAAATACACCTTTATACACAAATGCTGCAAACCCATAGCATTGATAACAACCGTCAAAACATCCACATGTTGCAGTTGATGCCTCAGGACTGATAACACTATGTGCTGAACAAGATGATTTACCATTTACAAAATACTCGCCTGCAGTAAGATTAACATTTTTAGAACCATCAACATAATAGCAGTAATCAATGTTGCCATTATTATATTTGATTTTAGGGTGTAGCTTGTAAAATGTGTTGCGGCACTGGCCGATGATGCAACCGCTATAGAGATCGCCGCAATTATTGACAATGATGAGATGGTTATAAATATTCTTTTTGCTTTATGTATGAACTTAAGCTTCATTTGATAATTTCCTTTCATTTTAACTCGGAATAAAGCCCGATGTAAGCATAGCTTTTCATCGGCTGTGACGAAGAAATCTTGCCGCAGGAGCGTTAGCTCCTCAGCTTTTCTGTAAGGCAGTAATTCACCTACGATAGTCTGAATGGAACATGCCGCCTATAAAGGCGGGGAACATTGCGGCATTAGGTTACAACTTGATACATCATAAAAATCAATTATCTGTATCAATTTTTAACATAACTTCAAAAATTTATATATATTTGTTTTTTCGCCAATCCTTTCATCAATATATTATAACTCAGGAAATACTGCCTTATAAATTGTATAATTTTCAGATTTTCCTTATGACTGTAAAACATCTCCTCCTTCATTATTACTATCACACTTTCGCACCTTGCATTATCGTAACATCTGCCACCTCCACTGTCCATTCTTTGTAGCCCTGAGCAAAACGCCGCAAACGTAGAAAAGAAGCGGATTTGCAGGACACAAAAAATAATTTTATCACTAAAAATATATAGAAACAGCCAACCAACTTTGGTATAATTAAATTGTACGAAAACCACACGAAAGGGGCTGGCTGTTATCTATCGCCAAGAAATTTTACAGGACATCACATTGTTCACATCTGCACCGAAAGCACAATTCTATGAGAAGCTTTTTCTTAATCTCGCCTATCTCATTTTCCCGAAGCTGCCGCAAAAACAGGGAGAATCGGTTTTTCAAAAAGAGCAAGGTTTTGCACTTTTATTGTTATAAAATGCGAATGTTTTTCCTGTATCACAGATTTAGTGGACTATCTCAATAACAATCTGATAATCGCACATTACTGCGGTTTCAATATCATGAAACCATTGCCGTCCTACTGGACTTTCGACCGTTTCATCAGAAATCTTGATAACGCTCTGCTTAAAAAGCTTATGCAGTCTCAAGTGCTGAAGTTGTCCAAAATGGGTATTATCGACACTTCATTCATAGCTCTCGACTCTACTCCCATAAGTGCAAATACTAAGCAGAATAACCCAAAATCTTTCGCTAAAAACAAGTTTGCAAAAGGCAATCAGCCTAAGTCTGACGAAGACTGCGGTTTGGGTGTTCATACCGCTTCAAATCAGCATAACGAGCGTAATTTTGAATACTATTGGGGTTACAAGAATCATATTCTAGTTGACTGCATTACAGGCTTACCAATCTTTGAAATGACAACTACTGCCGATGTTGCCGACAGCACTGTCGTTCTTGATATTCTAAGCCAAACCAATGATTTTCTTTCAATTGAGGAATGCACATTTTTTGCTGATAAAGGTTACGATGTTAAGGCAATTTACAATGCCGTCAAAGATATTTATCACGGCGAATGCTTTATTCCCATCAACAAGCGTAACACTAAAAATCCGAAGAAGCTTTCAACAGGTCATCCGATTTGTGAAGCCGGTCTCGCTATGCACAAAGACGGCAAATTCTCTGACAATGGCAGAACTCGCCAAAAATACTGCTGTCCGTTCAAACGTTCAAAATCAGGCTGTTGTCCATGCAATCACAAGAATTGGAACAATGGCAAAAAAACTCGCGGTTGTACTAAATATGTCACGCTTCCCGATGATTACTGACTTTCCATTGACCGTGAATGTGTTTCGTTCAAGAAGATTTATGCACTCAGAACAGAGGCTGAGCGTTACAACTCTCGTTTCAAGCAGACCGGTCAGGAACGTCTTTGGGTGCATAGCTTTAATGCTGCACAAAACCTTAATTCTGTTGCTCATATTGCTTTGCTCGCTGTCGCTCACGCAACTGTTGTCACTAAATTCGAAAGCTCTTATCGCAGTCTTAAATCCGTTAAGTGTATTGCTTGACGAGTTGTTTTGAATATTTCTGCCGGATTTCAGCTCTGTTCGGCTGATGTCAGCTTTGCTGTGCCGTTTTTCTGCTTTTTTATTTGATACTTGCCTATTTTGCGACTTCTGTTAGTTTTTGTTTCATGTTTTGCTCATCTCTATAAAAACGATAATTTTTTCAGAACACTAAATTTAAAGCGATTCCGTTTTTCTTTGTTTCAAATTCACAAAACGCTTTACAACAATGAGAACAATAGTGTGAGCAAAAATGTCCATTTTTTCGATCTTTTATATTGACCTTGCTTTTTTTGGATATGCCGAATATTCCCTTTTTGCATTTTTATTCAGAGTACCACTCGATAATTGCACACGGTACACTTCCTGTGGCAGAAATAACAATCATTCCGCTTTCCATTTCATTGTTGCAGTAAGGACATACCAACCTAATCACCTTTCTAATCATTAATGCTATATCAAATATCAGTTTTAGACATCTTTTGTTTTTCTTTCAAAACCTTTATCATTGTAGTCATATCATTATTTCCTATTATAAAGGGCAGTACGCTTGCGGTTGCATAACAGATATTAACAATGGAAAAATAAAAATTAATGAAATTGCTAACAAGTAATAGTGAAACTCCAATCAAGAAGACATTGCCAACCGCTCCACTCAAAAAGAAAATAACAAGTTCGTGTTTTTCCATTTCGAGAAGGGACTCTTTTTTTATTTCAACATAGCCGTGAAACACAACGGGAGATATGTAAAGTTTGGCTATTTTGATTCTCATAAAATTTGCACCTATATAGATACCATCTACCGGTTTTTTGAAAATAAGGGATGCTATATAATAGAAAATTTCATGGTATATTCAATACTAGAAAAATGAAAAGAAGTGAAAAATGATAAAAGCGCAAACAGAAAATCGGTTATATATAGTTACTCCTTTTTACAATATGATCACTATTTCTTTTATTTCTCCGTACATTCGCTTTGTCCTTGTGTAATTGTCCGCTTCACAAAACAAAAAATTGCACAAACACTCACCCGCATTTTTGTCAATTCTGTATACTATACATTACATCAATTGAATTGACAAAACTGTAAAAGTATTGTATAATAGAGTAAATAAAAAAACACCACACACAGGCTGTATAGTTCCTGCAAGAACGATACAGCCCCTCATCAGCTCGATGCGAAACCATCTGACTGACTTAGTGCAATAGTGCCTTTAGTGTGCTTTATTATAGCACATTTAATACAATTTTATACAATTTTGCAAGAGCTTTCAGAAGTTTACCAGACGCTGGAGGCTCTTGTGTTTTTAATCTGATATACAAGGCGTAAATCCGCAGTGTATATCCCCACCTGCCGCATATCAAAGGCAGTACAAATTGAATGCCGACCATCGTCAGAGATGACCTACAGCCGAGATAACTACGCATTAGTTCTGAGAACATCGCGTGAGTAACACGGGAGAGGAACAGTAAACACCGATTTACTGCAAACCACCGACTAACAGTCACAGTTCAGAAACGCCGCACATTCTGCGGAGCGAGTATACATACTGTACTACTGATACAGTTGAGCTACATCGGACTGGGTAGATGTTAAGCTACGGAGAGATGCGAGAGCGTTAATCGAAACTATAAGTCGGAACACAAAATGTATATTATCACAGTGGAGCAGTTGCACCTGCTCTGCTGTGTGATATATGATTTTATTTACAGTTTCAAGGACACTACTACTGTAGTATCCCTAAAAGTGTAACTAATGTAAATTGGCACGCCAAGAGGGATTCGAACCCCCGACCCTCTGGTTCGTAGCCAGATACTCTATCCAGCTGAGCTATTGGCGCATATCTTGTAAATTTACTAATATATTTTAGCACATCGAAAAGAGTTTGTCAAGGGGTTTTATAAAATTTTTATAAAAAACGGGGGCGGTCTGATGGTATCCGCTCCCGTTCAATATTCATCCTATGTTACTTAGTCGCTTTATCGAGCGCCTGAGAAATGTCCGCAATAATATCGTTTATATCCTCGATACCGATAGTAAGTCTTACCGTACCCTCGCTTATTCCTGCGGCTACGAGCTGTTCGGGCGATAACTGGCTGTGCGTTGTTGAAGCAGGGTGGATAACCTGGCTTCTTACATCGCCGACGTTTGCAACTATCTGTAAAAGCTCAAGGCTGTTCATGAACTTCTCGCCTGCGGGCTTGCCGCCCTTGATAACGAATGTGAACACACCGCCTGCGCCCTTGGGACAATACTTTTTGCAAAGCTCGTAATACTTGTTTGAGGGCAGTGCAGGATAATTCACCTTTTCAACTGCAGGGTGGGATTCAAGGAATTTTGCTACTGCAAGTGCGTTTTCGCAATGGCGCTGCATACGCAAAGCAAGCGTTTCCATACCCGTAAGGCAGGTGTGAGCCGCAGATGCTGAAAGGCAAGCGCCTATATCTCTTGTTATGAGCGCACGGAGTCTTGAGATGAATGCCATTTCTCCGAGGTCGGCAAACACTACACCGTGATAGGATACGTCAGGCTCGTTTAAAAGCGGGAATCTGGGATTGCCCTTGAAAGTGAACTTTCCGCTGTCTACTACAACACCTGCCATTACACTGCCGTGACCGCCCAAAAACTTTGTTGCGGAGTGGATAACAAGGTCTGCGCCCCACTCTATAGGTCTGCAAAGATAGGGTGTTGTGAAGGTGCTGTCTACTACAAACGGGATGCCGTGCTTGTGGGCTATCTTGCCGATCTCTTCGATATCGGCAACGTTTGCGTTGGGGTTGCCGATAAGCTCGGTGAAGAACAGCCTTGTCTTGTCGGTTACGGCATTTTCCCAGGCGGAAAGGTCATCGGGGTCAACGAACTTTACCGTGATGCCCATTCTCTTTAATGTGATTCCGAGCAGGTTTATCGCACCGCCGTAGATGTTTATGGACGAAACAAGCTCGTCGCCCTCACTGCAGAGGTTTATTATAGTATTGAATATAGCGGCATGTCCGGACGCAAACGAGAGTGCCGCAACACCGCCGTCCATAGCTGTTACCTTACGTTCAAGCATCTCGCAGGTGGGATTCTGGAGCCTTGAGTAGATGTTGCCCGGCTCTTTAAGCTCAAAGAGCGTTCTTGCGTGTTCGGCATCCTTGAACACATAGGCATTTGTTTCGTACAGGGGCGGAGTTACCGACATTGTAGCTTCGTCTGTTTCATAGCCTGCATGAACCGCAAGCGTTTCTATGGAATATTTTTTCATAGTAAGTCTTCCTTTGATCTTTTTAATTAGCCCTAAACTTACAGGGTTTAAGGTAATTCTACCACATTTTTCTTTGTTTGTCTATAGAAATATTCTATCAGCAGGCCTTTATCGCTCTGCCGCAATATTGACACCGATTATTCCGCCGATACAACCGCACACTGCAGAGCTTATCAGCTTAGGCAGAAATTCCGTCCCGGTAAATCCGCCGGATATAAGCGTGATTGCAAAGCAAAGGGCGAACATTGCAAGGCCGCCGAGCGTTCCCCACGCAAAGCCGTTTTTCCCTCTGCCGCCGCCGAAGAACATTCCGCAGACGACAGCGGATGCGCCGAGCGAAACATACGCCATTACGCTGTCTGCTCCCGAAGGAGCGTCGGCAATATTAAACAAAAATGCACCGATAACGGTAAAAACCGCCGCTGTCACTGTTCCGGCTACAGCTCCTTTCACAAAAGGTCTGAGCTTCTTTATCGCCGCTTTGTAACTTCTGCGTTTTACCATAGCGTTACCTGCTTTCGTTTTTTAGCACAAATATATGTTGCGGAAGGGTGCTTTATTACTTTGTCCGGAAAGTGCGAATGTGGGATGAATAGCGGAGACTTTGGAAAAAGTCCTTTAATAGATGTGCTTCTTATTGCATCGTTCAGCTTTGACAATGATAGCAAGCTACCGATAGTTCTTTTTGCGAGATAGCACTTCTCGGGTTCGCTATTCGAATGGGTACACTTGTCAATACGAAAGAGGAAAAGAACCAAAGCAATTAGGAAATTAACTTCTAAGCAATTACAATCCCCACCGTCTTGACGGCAAAAAAGTATAGCAATTTTGGAAACAGTCCGGTAAATTACAAAATGAAGATTATGTAGAATAACGGTTTTGCAATGCCGTCAATCCACCTCCCCTTTTTCGAGGGGAGGCAAGGGTGATAGTGCTTGGCAAAGGTACTGCGAAACCAACAGAGCGTTCATTTAAAGGCAAGGGTGTTGGCGATTTTCGAGGGATAGTGCGGTTTTGGAAGGGTTGGTGCGCAGCGATGGGCGGTGTGGCAATCCCTCCGGTAGTCGCCCGAATTTTTTAGGGCGACAGCACCTCACCTTTGACAAGGGAGGCAAGAACGTGGTGCGAGGCAAGGGATAGTGCGTTTTTTTGAAGGGTAAATGTCAGTGCAGGTGTACAGATATACTTACGAAAATATTAATGCCTTGTCGGTACAGAAAATGTTTTAGCAGTGTTGGTGATATATTTCACAGTGCAGTTATAATAACAATCGGTTTTTGTAAAATGACGGCACAGCGGTTCTGCCGTCATTTTGCATAATCGGAATGTGAAATTGCAAGAAAATATTTTGCAAGTTTCATTTAAAAAACTTGCAAAAATATATTGACAACACCGCAAACCCGTGATATAATTACAGCTGTAGTCAAAACGACTGCAGGCAATTAACGAAACAAAGCTGTTTCAGATGGCGGTAAATTTGAAGCAAACGTTTCATTTTACTGCAAATACTCCTTGAATTTACGGTTAATTTACAAAATTCCGCAGATTTGCAGGTTGATTCATCTGTTGCCTGCTGTTTTTGTCCCCAAAAATGAAATTATCGGATTCAAAACGTCCAAAAAACGTTCAGAAACAAACAGACACCGAACAGGAGTGAGCTTATGCTGGAAAAAGAAGGTCAGGTCAGAATCCCCGCCGGCTGCGCTATCTCAGGCTTTATAAGCAGGGACGGCAACAGAATATGCGGTGACAAGATAGTAAAGTCTATATCTTATATGCACGACAGATCAAACGGTCTGGGCGGCGGATTTGCAGGATACGGAATCTATCCGGAGTACAAGGATCAGTACGCATTCCATATTTTCTACGATTCAAACGAGGCCAGGGTGGAAACCGAGCGTTTTCTTGACAAGCATTTTGACGTGGTGAACCTTTCCCGTATCCCCACGAGAAAGCACCCGAATATTACAAACGAGCCGCTGATATGGAGATATTTCGTGAATCCCCTGCCGACAAAGCTCACCGAAAGTCAGCTTGACGAAAGAGAGTTTGTCGCTCAGTGCGTTATCAACATAAACGACAAGATAAACGGTTCATACGTTTTCTCAAGCGGTAAGAATATGGGCGTATTCAAGGCGGTAGGATACCCTGAGGATGTCGGAAAGTTCTACAGACTTGAGGAATACGCAGGATATGCCTGGACAGCGCACGGCAGATACCCCACGAACACTCCGGGCTGGTGGGGCGGCGCTCATCCGTTTGCACTGCTTGATTATACCATAGTACATAACGGTGAGATTTCTTCCTACGACGCAAACAGAAGATATATCGAAATGTACGGCTATAAATGCAACCTGCTTACAGATACAGAGGTAATCACATATATAATAGACTTCCTCAACAGAAAACAGAAGCTGTGTCTTGAAGATATAGCGAAGATAATCGCCGCTCCTTTCTGGAGCGAGATAGACTCGGATAAGTACAGCGAGAGCGAAAGACAGAAGCTGAAATACTTCAGAAACGTATTCTCAAGCCTGCTGATAACAGGACCGTTCTCGATAATCCTCGGCTTTGACGGAGGCCTTATGGCACTCAACGACAGACTTAAGCTGCGTTCAATGGTTGCCGCAGAAAAAGGCGATATGGTTTACCTTGCGAGCGAGGAATGTGCGATAAGAGCCATCTGTCCCGTTGTTGACCGTATCTGGTCACCGAGAGGCGGAGAGCCTATCATCGTCAAGCTGAACGAAAAGAAGTAAGAAAGGGAGCGGTAACAGTGGCACTTAATTATTTTCAGCCTTTATTTGATGTTATAAGAGATAAGGACCGTTGCATAAAATGTCAGGCGTGTGCAAGACAGTGTTCAAACGAGGTACACAGATATGACGCAGATCTTGATATGATGATCTCGGACAGCCAGCAGTGCGTTGACTGCCAGAGATGCGTATGTATCTGTCCTACGGGCGCATTGAAGATAGTAGATAACCCCAACAAGTTTAGGAACAACTCCAACTGGAGCCAGCAGATAATGACGGAAGTCTACAAGCAGGCGGAAACGGGCGGCGTTCTTCTTTCGGCAATGGGTAACCCGAAGGAATATCCTGTTTACTGGGACAAGATACTGCTCAACGCTTCTCAGGTAACGAATCCGCCTATCGACCCTCTGCGTGAGCCTATGGAAACAAAGGTGTTCCTCGGAAAGAAACCGAAGAACGTTTCTTTCAACGAGGACGGCAGTGTAAAGACGGAAACGACACCTACGCTTGAGCTTTCAACGCCTATCATGTTCTCGGCTATGTCATACGGCTCTATCAGCCGTAATGCTCACGAGAGCCTCGCAAGAGCGGCTACGGAGCTTGGCATATTCTACAACACGGGCGAGGGCGGTCTGCACAAGGACTTCTATCAGTACGGCCCCAATACTATAGTACAGGTCGCATCGGGACGTTTCGGCGTATTCAAGGATTATCTTGAAACGGGTGCGGCAATAGAAATCAAGATGGGTCAGGGTGCAAAGCCCGGTATCGGCGGACATCTCCCCGGCGCAAAGATCCTTGAGGACGTTTCAAGAACCAGAATGATCCCTATGGGAACGGATGCTATCTCCCCTGCTCCCCACCACGATATATATTCGATAGAGGACTTACGTCAGCTTGTTCTTTCACTGAAAGAGGCTACAGAGTACAAAAAGCCTGTCATCGTAAAGATTGCCGCAGTTCATAACGTTGCCGCTATCGCTTCCGGTATTGCACGCTCGGGTGCGGACATTATCGCAATAGACGGTTACAGAGGCGGTACGGGTGCGGCTCCCACAAGAATAAGAGATAATGTAGGTATCCCGATCGAGCTTGCACTCGCAAGCGTTGACCAGCGTCTGCGTGACGAGGGTATCAGAAACGAGGTTTCTGTAGTAGTCGCTGGCTCTATCCGTTCAAGCTCTGACGTGGTAAAGGCTATCGCACTCGGTGCGGACGCTTGTTATATCGGCACAGCCGCTCTGCTGGCGCTCGGTTGTCACCTTTGCAGAAGCTGTCAGACAGGCAAGTGCAACTGGGGTATCGCAACACAGCGTCCCGACCTTGTAAAGCGTCTTAACCCCAACATCGGTTATCAGCGTCTTGTAAATCTTGTTCATGCGTGGGATCACGAGATCAAGGAAATGATGGGCGGTATGGGTATCAACTCCGTAGAGGCTCTCAAGGGCAACAGACTTATGCTCAGAGGTATCGGCCTTAACGAAAAAGAGCTTGAGATACTCGGCATACAGCACGCAGGTCAGTGATAAAGGAGAAGTAAAATGAAAAGAGTTTACGTTAACGAGGACTGGTGCCTTGCGTGCCATCTGTGCGAATATTACTGTGCCGCCGCAAACAGCGGAGCCGAAAATATGATAAAGGCTTTTGCAAACGGCAAAAAGCCGATACCGAGAATAAAGGTCGAGGAAGGCAGCGGAATAAATTTTGCCGTGCAGTGCCGTCACTGTGAAACTCCTCTTTGCGTAAAGAGCTGTATAACAGGCGCTTTATCGCAGAAGGACGGCGTTATTTCGTGTGACGAGAGCCGTTGTGTAGGCTGCTACACCTGCGTGCTTGCCTGTCCTTACGGCTGTATCGTAACAAGCGAGGATTCAAAGGTCATACAGAAATGCGACCTTTGTATGAAGAACAACAACGGCGAGCCTGCCTGTGTAAAGGGCTGTCCGAACAAGGCTATCGTCCTTGAAGAAAGATAAGGAGGAGCGAAATGAAAAAGTATGTTATCATAGGAAACTCCGCCGCCGCAATAGGTGCGGTACAGGGAATACGCTCGGTCGACAGGGACGGCAGTATAACGATAATCACGGACGAGGCATATCACACATATTCAAGACCGCTTATAAGCTACTGGCTTGAGGGCAAGGTTGCCGACGACAAGATATACTACAGAGAACCTGATTTCTACGAGAAGAACAATGTAAAGGTCATCTTCTCGGTGCGTGCCGAGAAAATTGAAAACGGCTGTGTGGTACTTGACAACGGAGAGAAAGTACAGTATGATAAGTTATTGGTAGCAACGGGTTCAAAACCGTTTGTTCCTCCGATGAAGGACATTGATAAAGTCGAGGACAAGTTCACATTCATGACATGGGACAGTGCAAAGGCTATCCGTGAAAAAGTCACAGCCGGCACAAAGGTACTTATAATAGGTGCAGGTCTTATCGGTCTTAAATGTGCGGAGGCACTTCATCATCTGAATGCCGATATTACTGTAGTTGACCTTGCTGACAGGATACTCCCGAGTATTCTTGATGTCCGTGCAGGCGAGATAATGCAGAAGCACATAGAGGATAAAGGAACGAAATTTATCCTCGGCACAAGCGTTGAGCAGTTCTCAAAAAACAGTGCGAAGCTGACAAACGGCGAAACGGTGGATTTTGATATTCTTGTAATAGCTGTCGGCGTAAGGCCTAACACAGAGCTTGTAAGCGATGCGGGCGGCAAGGTTGAAAAGGGTATAATAACCGACCTTCACCAGCAGACAACGATTGACAACGTTTATGCCGCAGGCGACTGCACAGTAAGCCACGATTGTTCGTCAAATACCGACAGGATACTCGCACTTCTGCCTAACGCATTTATGCAGGGCGAGGTCGCAGGTAAAAATATGGCAGGCGAGGAAACGCTTTATCTGAACGCTATACCGATGAATGCCATAGGCTTCTACGGTCTGCATATCATAACAGCCGGAAGCTATGACGGCGATGAGGACATTACCGAAGACGCAGACAAGGAAATCTACAAGAAGCTGGTATTCAAGGACGGTCTGCTGAAGGGCTTCATACTTATGGGCGATGTAGCAAGAGCAGGTATCTATACCTCTATGATAAAGGAGCAGATACCGCTTACCGAGGTAGATCTCGATCTTCTCAGGGATAAGCCGCAGATGATGATGTTCGGCAAGGCAAGACGTGAAGAAAAGCTCGCAGGCAAAAAGCACTGATGATGCCCTTAATGTCTGCAATAACGGAGGATAAGCCATGACAGTATTAAACGCTAACGAAATAGGTTATTACGACCTTAATAAAAAGATAGTCGAATGTGACGACAACGATATAACGATAACCGACGCTATGGGACAGCGTTATATCGGCTGCGGTGTTGCGGGCAAGACGATAACGGTTGAGGGAACTCCCGGAAACGCTCTGGGCGCATATCTTGACGGAAGCACTATCATAGTACACGGCAACGGTCAGGACGCTATCGGCGACACAATGAACAACGGCGAGATATTCATTCACGGAAACTGCGGTGATACGACAGGATATGCGATGCGTTCAGGCAAGATATTCGTAAAGGGCAACGCAGGCTACCGTGTAGGAATACATATGAAGGAATATCACGAATTCTATCCGAAAATAATCATCGGCGGCAAGGTCGGAGATTTTCTGGGCGAATATCAGGCAGGCGGAATAATAATCGTTCTCGGAATAGGCTGCGACGGCAAAGCGCCGATAGGCTCGTTCTGCGGAACGGGAATGCACGGCGGTCATATGTATATAAGAAGCGACGAAGCGCCTAAGGGCCTTCCCGTACAGGTTTCGTGCGAGGTCGCAGACGACAGTGACAAGGCCGATATAAGAGAATATGTCGATGAATTCGCAAAGAATTTCGGATATAACACAAACGATCTATTAAAGGGCAGATTCTACAAGCTGTCACCGAATACGGCAAGCCCATACAAGCAGCTTTACACGCATAACTGACAACAGACGAAAATAGATATAGATAAGGCGGCTTCGCTATCGTAATACACAGCGGTACGGGGAGCTTCAATACCACGAAAGAGGGTGTCGGAATGAATGTACTTATAGCAGGCAAAACAAGTGAAATCTGCGACAGCATAGCAGGACTTCTGATTGATCTTGACTGCGACAACATCTCGACTTTCACAAGCGGCGCTATCGTAAGAGGCGTAGATATATCAAGGTTTGATAGTGTCATCATCTCCACTCCCCTTTCGGACGAATTCGGGCTTGATCTTGTCGCAGATATAGCAAAAGACGCAAAAAACGGCGTAGTGGTGCTTGCCAAGCATGAGATTGCCGACGAGGTGCAGAAAAAGATACGGTTTACCGGTGCATTCGTTCTCCCAAGACCCTTCAACAAGGCTATGCTTATACAGACAATAAAGCTTGCCGAGGTAGCTCATATCGGAATGGCAAAGCTGGAGGAGGAAAACCGCCAGCTGTCACAGCAGTTATCGGATATGAAGATAGTAAACCGTGCAAAGTCAATGCTTATGCAGTATCTGAATCTGACGGAGGAACAGGCACACAGGCATATTCAAAAGCAGGCAATGGATCTGAGAAAGACGCAAAGAGCTGTTGCGGAGGATATATTAAAGACGTATCAGAACACAAAGGAAGAAGAATAAACAGCGGACGCAGGGTGTATGCTCTGCGTTCTTTGATTTTCAAAGCGGTTATCTGCGGCAGACAGGGGCGGTAGACCTTTTGTCAAGTTCCAGTAATGCAATATTTATCCATTAAAAAATCAGCCATATATTGACATTTAGCTTTTTACGCACTTTTCACAATCTTGTTACAAAAGGCTCACAAACGGCTTTACTACGGCAAATGCCGATACAGAGCGGATTTGTGCGGATTTTATTCGATACTGTTATATAGATAATTATATACCGATATTCCTAAAATATATTTTACAATTCCGACTCAGTGTGTTAAAATAATAACGAACAAAAGAAAGAAGTCCTGCAACACAAATACATAACGCAGGGCGCACGATGATAACAGCTAAATATAGATTAATAACGGCTATAAGCCGAACAGGAGGAATTTCATATGAGATTTACATTACCAAGAGATGTTTATCACGGCAAGGGCGCACTTGAGGCATTAAAGAGCTTTAAGGGCAAGAAGGCAATGATCGTCGTTGGCGGCGGTTCGATGAAGCGTTTCGGCTTCTTACAGAAGGCTGAGGCTTATCTTAAGGAAGCAGGCATGGAGGTTGAGCTCTTTGAGAATGTAGAACCCGATCCTTCTGTTGAAACAGTTATGAAGGGTGCAGACGCAATGCTCAAGTTCCAGCCCGACTGGATCGTAGCAATAGGCGGCGGTTCTCCTATCGACGCAGCTAAGGCTATGTGGATAAAGTACGAGTACCCCGACTGCACATTTGAAGATATGTGTAAGGTATTCGGTATTCCCGAACTCAGAAAGAAAGCTCACTTCTGCGCTATTTCTTCTACATCGGGTACAGCTACTGAAGTTACCGCATTCTCAATCATCACAGATTACCACAAGGGTATCAAGTATCCTATCGCTGACTTCGAGATTACTCCCGATGTTGCTATCGTTGATCCCGACCTTGCAGAAACAATGCCTCAGAAGCTCGTAGCACATACAGGTATGGACGCTATGACACACGCTATCGAAGCATATGTTTCAACAGCTAACTGCGACTTTACAGATCCTCTTGCGCTTCACGCAATCAAGATGATCCAGAACGACCTCGTTGGTTCTTACAACGGCGATATGGCTAAGCGTGATGCAATGCACAACGCACAGTGCCTCGCAGGTATGGCATTCTCAAATGCTCTGCTCGGTATCGTTCACTCAATGGCTCACAAGACAGGTGCCGCATTCGCTGATTACGGCGCACACATCATACACGGTGCCGCAAACGCTATGTATCTTCCTAAGGTTATCGCATTCAACGCAAAGGACGAGACAGCTAAGAAGCGTTACGGCGTAATCGCTGACTTTATGGGTCTTGGCGGTGCAAATGACGACGAAAAGGTAAAGCTCCTCATCGCTTATCTGCGTAAGATGAATGACGAACTGAAGATTCCTCACTGCATCAAGAACTACGGCGCAGACAGCTATCCTACAGAAAACGGTTTCGTTCCCGAAAACGTATTCCTGGAGAGATTACCTGAGATCGCTAAGAATGCTATCGCAGACGCTTGCACAGGTTCTAACCCTCGTATTCCTACACAGGAAGAGATGGAGAAGCTGCTTAAGTGCTGCTACTACGATACAGAAGTTGATTTCTGATATTTCTGAGATCGCAGCTGCTAAATTTGATTTCATCTATTTATATAGCCTCTGAATTATAACCCAAAGGAAAGCCCCTTGTACCACCCCCTAAGGTACAAGGGGCTTTTCCGTGGCGGCAGTGTGCCGCTTCAAATTCGCCTTTCTGTATGTTTGTGATTAGCGTAACAACGTTATACGGCGAGTGCCTTACGGCACACCCTTTTGGCGTTTCTTCTGAGCAGAAATAGGAAAAGGCGCTTGTGATTAACGTCAGATAAATATATAGTTGATTTATACAGCAACGTTAAATTCTGCCCTTTGGCGAGCGGCAATGTGCCGCTTCAAATTCGCCGTTCTGATTGTTTGTTCCTTATGTAGCCTCCGTTATCGGCGGATAGCAATGTTTGCTTGAGATTTACTTTTTGTGATGAAATTTGCCCGTCATTAAAGGACATTCCCCACGATACATACACCTGCGTTTCAAGATTTTTCACATTTCTTTCATCGCCCGTTATTATATGATTCATAAAAAGGGGGTATACTATAGTCACAGTCAGAGGAAAGGATTCCGACGACCGAAATCAGCCGATAGGTTTCGGCTTGAAAAATATCGTGCCGACAAGCACGGTTAACATAACAGGAGCCGGCAAGACGGCAACAGCCGCCCTATAATACACGCTCCGCCTAAGTACAACGAAAGTTTTCATATATACCTCTCTATTATTCAAGCAAAACCGCTCTGTGATGCAGGGCGGTTTTTGCTATGTGTTTGTGCGGTTGACATTCTGAAAGAATAGGTGTATTATACAAATTGTAAGGAGGTTGTTATTATGGCAGGTTTTAATGAAAATGCAGATAAAAAGATTAAAATTAGCAGTAAGCCAAATGCGGTAACCATAGAAGCAATAAAAGAAGTTCAACAAATGAAATCCGGTGCTGTCACCGATAAAACCTCTTATGTTGACGTAGATAAGATGATAAGCGATATACTTGATAGCTGATACATAACCGCTCTGTGATGCAGGGCGGTTTTTGCTATTAGCAAAGCCGACAGTTCATATTGTAAATTTTACACAAACGCACTACAAAATTTCTCAGCAAAATTATAAAAAAGTTTTCAAAAAGGCTAAAGTTTAGAAAAACAAGTGCCGATATAATAAATGTAAGGGTCACAGAGCCCTGTGCGGAAGCGGAGATAACTTCCGCAGTGTTTTGCAAAACAAACACCAAATGACTTTAGCTTAGCGCAAAGCAAGGTCACACTAACAAAAACAAGTCCCTATAAGGGCAACGACTTCCGAAAAGGATTTCGGGAGTACATTCAAGGAGGAAAACAAAATGGCAGGTATGGTAGTACAGCATAACTTAAATGCGATCAATGCTAACAACAAGATGAACATCAACGTTTCAGGTACAAAGAAGGCAACTGAGAAGTTATCTTCTGGTTATCAGATCAACCGTGCAGGCGATAACGCTGCAGGTCTGGCTATATCTGAAAAGATGCGTTCACAGATCCGTGGTCTTTCACAGGCTACAAAGAATGCCAACGACGGTATCTCTCTTATCCAGACAGCTGAAGGCGGCTTAAACGAAACTCACTCAATTCTTCAGAGAATGAGAGAGCTTGCAGTTCAGTCAGCTAACGGTACATACCAGGATAATACAGACCGTGAAGCTATCCAGCTCGAAGTTGACGCACTCAAGAGCGAAATCGACAGAATCGCTTCTTCTACAGAGTACAACGGCATGAAGCTCCTCGATGGTTCACTCGGCGGCTCAAAGGCTGTTACAGAATTCGGCGCTAAGTATGGTGTTGTAGATACTACATCAACAGATTTAGCAGGTTCAATCCTCACTTCTAATGTTGCAGGTGCTAAGGTTACTATAGCTTTAGGTGCAACAAAGGGCGGCGAAGCTGCTACATGGGCAGCTGACGGTAAGGAACTCGTTCTTAACCTCGTTGAGAATGAAACTTATTCTCAGGACGATATTGATAAGTTAATCGCTAACGCTGACAGCCGCAAGGCAGACGGTATTGTTGCTGACTTATCTCTCAAGCTCAAGAACGGCGTTATGAGTGCAACAACAGCTGAATCGACAGATGAAACAGTTGCAGGTGTACGTGCTTCTGCAGCCGCTAAGGATATTCCTGCAGATCTTCTTACTTCTGCAATTTCCGGTTTTGGCGATCAGATTGCTATAACATCAAACAGCTATGGTGCAGATACTCGTAAGATCAGTATCGTAACAGATGCACAGGCCGGCAAGGAAAATGTTACAACAACTAAAGCTGATACAGCAGGTGCTAAGGACGGCGAGTTTGTAATTCACCTCTCAACAGGTAAGGAATATACAGAACGTGACATTCAGGATCTGTTAAAGGCTGAAGGTCTTGACTATTCTATCGCTATTACAGATAAGAATGCACCCGATGGTGACGTTTCTGTTAAGTTTGACGTTAAAACCGATGATGCTACTAAGTATCAGTTTACAATGGCAAACGGTGCCGGTATCGGTAAGGAGGAAGTTGCTACAACAGGCAAGGGTCTTACATTCCAGATCGGTGCTAACGGCGTTGAGGACCAGAGAGTTACTCTGAACGTTAACGATATGTCATCTACTGCTATAGGCGTTGCTAACGCTGACGTTTCTACTCAGGATGCTGCAAACAAGGCTATCGATATGGTAGATGCTGCTGTTAAGACAGTATCTATGCAGAGAGCTGGTCTTGGTGCACTTCAGAACAGACTTGAGTACACAGTTAACAACCTGACAACAACAAATGAGAACCTGACAGCAGCTGAATCTCAGATCAGAGATACAGATATGGCTACAGAGATGATCAACTACACTAAGAATAACATTCTTCAGCAGGCATCTCAGGCTATGCTCGCTCAGGCTAACCAGCAGCCTCAGGCTATTCTCCAGTTACTCCAGTAATCTGAGAACAGCGTGAGTTTCAGGGCTTAATATTTATAAATTAATGACTTGATGAGTTCGCCCCCGTGAAAACGGGGGCGGATTTTATTTTTGTGGTAAATGGGGCTGTCGAACTCGCAACACGAAAAGCGAATGGGATGGTGCGGGTTTGGAAGGGTTGGTGTGGGGCGAGGGGATGTAGCAATCCCTCCGTCTTGACGGCAAAAAGGTTTGGTGATAAAAAGGGCGTGGATATGCAATTAAAACGCAACAAAGCAACAGTTTGTGCTTTGCCGTCAATCCACCTCCCTTTGACAAGGGAGGCAAGTGTGATGGTGTGGGGCAAGGGTTGGTGCGGCGATTTATCGGTTGTCGATTTCTGCACTGCAACAGAAAAAATCGGGTACTGTGCCGTACCCGATTAATCTTAACCGTTGATATACTCTTTTGGAGATACCCACTTGCCATTTTGCTTTACTGCAAAGTGAAGATGAGGTGCCAGCTTCGACTCGCATTCGATAGTCCCTGTAACGCCTATCTTCTGACCGGATTCGACATTGCTTCCCTCTTTGACCTCAAGCGACTTGTCAAGTCCGCAGTAATGCGTTTCGTATCCGTCGCCGTGATCTATCACAACGCATATTCCCCACAGGGGATCGTCCTTTATCTCCTTGACCTTGCCCGTGCAGGCGGCTTTTACATCCGTTCCGACCGATGCGGCGATGTCCATTCCGTCGTGGGTCTTCCATACGCCGAGAGTTTCGCTCTTTACAAGCTCGCCGTTGCTGTATTCCCATATCACCTCGCCCTCAATCGGCATTACACGCTTTGCTGTGCTTCTTACAAAGTTATTTGCAGGTGCGGCTGAGCTGTCGGCTTCGCTCTTTGAGGTTTCGTCCTTAGGTATACCGCTCTGCGTGTTGTCCACCTGCTCTGCCGATACGGCAGAATCGGGCTTTTGAGGTTCTTCGTCGGCTATTGTCTTTAATGTGCTGTCGTAGGTCAGATATGTTGATATTCCTATAGCAACAACGCTCAGACATAATGCTCCCGCAAAACCTTTGCCCTTGAAAAACTTTTTTATCTTTCCGGTAGTTATCTTATCCATAGCTTTTTTCCTTTCAAGTTATGCTTTACTGCATTTGTAGTTTTAACGTTATTTTCCGTTTTATACGCATTTTTCAGAAAAATCTTCCGCTTTAACGCTTTTCCGCTTTAAATTGAGTAAAAAATCTATTGACAAATACCGAGTGCCGTGGTATACTTACAGTGTACCCGAAAAAACGGGTATTAAACCGAATATACACCACAAATCGCAGATGGAAAAAAGTAAGGCGGCAGATTTCTCACAGAGAGTCGGATTAGGTGCGAGCCGACAGAATATAAAGCCTGAATTCATTCCGGAGAGATGAGCCGAAAGCGCAGAGCCTGTAAGCCATTCGGGTAAGCCCGTTACAGCTTTAAAGACCGTATACCAGTGCTATGCACCTGTACGGTGAATTGAGGTGGTACCGTGGATATATATCCGCCCTCAGATCAGAGATGACCTGAGGGCGGTTTTTGATTATACGGAACTCATAAAATTCCGGGTGTGATGTATAACTAAGATACGCAATAGGAAGGAAAGAAAAGCAATGAGTATGAACATGATAAGAAAGCTCCCAACTCCCAAGGAGATAAAGGAGCTGTATCCTCTGTCGGACAAGATAGTGGAAACAAAGAAACAACGTGACAAGGAAATAGCCGATGTATTCACGGGAAAGAGCAATAAGTTCCTGCTGATAATAGGACCTTGCTCTGCTGACAAGGAGGAGCCTGTCCTTGACTATATTTCAAGGCTGGTACCCGTCCAGGAGCAGGTAAAGGATAAGATACTGATAATTCCCAGAATATACACGAACAAGCCCCGTACAACAGGAGAAGGCTACAAGGGCATGATACATCAGCCCGACCCGACAAAGAAAGAGGATATGCTTGAGGGACTTATCAAGGTAAGAAGCCTTCATACAAAGGCTATCGAGCAGACGGGATTTACCTGTGCGGATGAAATGCTCTACCCTGAAAACTACCGTTATCTGTCCGATCTTTTGTCTTATGTTGCTATCGGCGCTCGCTCGGTTGAGGATCAGCAGCACAGGCTTACATCAAGCGGAATGGATATCCCTGTCGGTATGAAGAACCCCACGGCAGGCGATATGTCGGTTATGCTGAACTCTATCCGTGCGGCACAGGCAAGCCATACATTCATATACAGGGGCTGGGAAACCGTCACAAGCGGAAATCCGCTTGCGCACGCTATACTGAGAGGTGCTGTAAACAAGCACGGTCAGACTATCCCGAACTATCACTATGAGGATCTGTCACTGCTGTACGAACTGTACTGCAAGAAAAATCTTCAGAATATGGCGGTCATAGTTGATACAAACCACTCAAATTCGGGCAAGAAGTATCTTGAACAGGTAAGAATCGCAAATGAGATTCTTCACAGCCGCCGTCACAGCAAGGATCTTGAAGGATTTGTCAAGGGACTTATGATAGAGAGCTACATTGAGGACGGAAGCCAAAGCACAGACGATGCGGTTTACGGCAAGTCGATAACCGACCCGTGTCTTGGCTGGAAAAAGACAGAAAAGCTCATCTACAGCTTAGCCGACCAACTGTAAGCGGCGAGTCGCCGCTGACAATTCCGACCTTTAATAACGTTGCGGATTTTTGTAGGATAGTGAAACGGTCGGAGTTTAACGATGGTGCTATGCAGATTTTCCGATAGCTGTGAGCCGTAGCAAATTCCGCCCTTGCGGCTGTGAGCCGCTGCAAATTCCGACCTTTGATAATGTTGCGGATTTTTGTGGGATAGCGGAATGGTCGGGATTGAACAATAATGCTTTTTAGACATTATAAATAAGCTGTAGCAAAATCGAATACAATATAATAAAACTCGCCGCCGTGATGAATTTACATCACGGCGGTGTTTCTTTATCCTTACATTTCTTTCCACAAGACTATTTTGGTCGCATTTGGCGGAGTAATATTCAGCTCTTTCTCAAATTCTGTTCTAAAGCAATCGTTTATAAAACTGAATGTTTCGTTTTTGCTGTCCTTGTTCTCGGTCGCCATATCGCCGTACCGGGTAAAACTCAACTCGTCCAGTCCTCCGCCGTCCTTGCAGGTCAGCTGTATTATCGAATATTCATCATAAACAAGATAGGCAAAGTCGCTTATACTTATACCGTTTTCCGACAGCTTTGCAGTGACCGCATTCAGCATTGTTTCATAGCTTAAATCAAGACCTTTCGGTTCTTTATATGTAGAGGTTATATAATAACGGCAGTCATCGCGATCATCGGCGTTATTCCCGTCTTTCTTAAAACCCGCATAACAGAAAGAATTTATTTCAGCCCGCTCCTCTTCGCTCAGCGGCAATTTCGCATTTTTATTATCATCCATAAAGTTCATGACAACAGCACAGAACATATAGTGACAAGCCTGTGCGGTGTTTATGAATATCCTCCTGTCATACGATTTGCCACGTTCGCAATAATAGCACATCCAAAAAAACAGTATACGCCTCATCGCCATCATATCGTTTGATCTGCACTTCCCGAAACAATATCTGTTACGCGGTATATCAAGTTCATCAAATCGCTTCTTTAGCGTTTTTCTGTTTCTCTCAGGAAACTTGGTTTTATAGTAAATAAAGCGTGGAAAGCGGGCTTTGAAATAGAATTTTATATTGTAAAAAGACATTATATTTATACAATCTCCTCTAAATAACCATTATTCAAGTAGTAATTAACATTATATTCTAGCAAATACTGAGTTCCCCCACCTTTCCAGCTGCCCCAAGCAGCCACTTTTCCTGATTGAACATTTGGTATAGGTTTTATAACTTTATATTTATGATATGGACTTATTGATGTATAAAGGTCCAATGAGCAATGTACCGGCTACGACCTGTAAATTACCATTTCATTATTAATGGCGTATTTCAAATTATCTATAAAATCACTGAGCTGTTTTTCATCGAATAGAAAATCGGGTAGCTTCGCATCAGACTGTAACATTCGTCCGATTCCGATATAATAACCGTCAACATAAATATTGACATCCGTTGTTACCCTTTCCGAATTATCAAACCCATAAGTCACTGTACACCCGTTCACTATATTTCCGATTTCGCTATAACCGAACTGATCCGTCACGCTTTCTGTAAGATTTTCAGGTATTACAAACTTATCTTTATAAATCGGTGAAGCATCGTCTTTGGAAAATCCGCAGTTTTTCTCTTTTGCAAAATCAATAAACGCGCCTTTTCCATCAACACTGTAATAATAAGAAGTCCTCAATGCACATATATAGGCATATTCTATTTTCAGTTGCTTTTTTACATCAGATTTTTCTATTACGCTGACTATAGGTGCATATTCATCCGGCACGGGGAGATAATCCTGTCGGTATTCTTCATTACCGTCGGGATTAGTGTAGTACTCATCAAGAAAATCTTTTATTGCCTTGTCATAATCATCACACTGAATTTGCTTGTAGGCATCATCATAGGGCGGTTGCGTATACTTTTCGTCATTATAAAAACACACAGTCCGAACCCTATCATCCCCATTTGATTCTTCGCCGATGCTTGCCACACTTTCATTCACTATGCTTTCAAAAGAATTGTTGTTATTACCGTTTTCCGCGTTTGAGCTTGTGTCGGAATTTGCACAAGCAGGGAGTGTCAGACATAATATCATAGAAATAACTGTTGCCGGAAACTTTTTCATAGTTTCATTCTCCTTTTTATCAATAATCAAAGCGTTTATGGTTTGATTCTATTGTTTTTTTGCATTTACTGCAAAAATATAAATAATTTCTAGTTCTTTCTTCACTATAAATACATTTACTTTCGCCTTTGGGAGGAGTACAATTATCTTTTGTACGGAACACATGTCCGATTTCGTGAACCGAATCAAAAACTTCTTGAGAAAATGCAAGTGATTTATCGTTATTGTTATTAACAAGTATATCGCCAGAAGCTACTAAAGCTATACTTTCTTTTTCAAACGCCATGCCATTAAGACCGCCCTTTCTATGGATTTCTGAATCTTTTACATTGCATAATTTATGACCTGTAAAAATCAATGTAATAAATTGATTGTTTTCATTATAATCGTCTACAATTTTCTTTATCGTATCTTCGTATTTATTATGTATCATAACTTGGTTAATATTTTTATGGTGATAGATGCCTTTATTATCTGGCGTAGTACACACATTTTCTCCACCACATTTACAATATCCATTATAATTATTTCCATAATTTGGGCATTTATCAGCGTATGATTCATAGTTACTATAAGTAAATTCAAGTAAAATGCCGAAATCATTTATATATTTATCCGCTGTATTAGAAGTTATATTTCTTATTCTAGTATTAGCCGCTGATAAACCTCCAAATCTGTTTATATAAGCTTTGTCGTATAGCACTTTTACTTTTGCTTTGGATTTGTAAACATATGCGGTAATTGAGGCTTTGCGTGAATACCCTTGACTCGAAGTGACCGTCAATGTAATAGTAGTTTTTCCTTGTTTCTTTCCAGTAACTACACCACTTTGAGTAATTGAAGCAACTGAAGTGTTGCTACTACTCCATGACTGAGTATAGGATATTGAACTATTGGAAATTGAAACATCTAAATCTTTGGCTGTATCCACTTTAATTTTGTTTGGACTACTGCCATCTGAAGATTTAATTGCTACGGAAAAATCATTTAATTGGTTGTATTCTATATAAAAATATGGTCGATATTTTGAATCAGCCTGAACTGAACCGAACGTCTTCATATATGACGCATATACAGAAGATCCCTCAAGCATCGGCAATGCGTAAAATTCTATACCTTTTTCTATATCTGAAGTATTCCCAACCCAATTCTTAACAATATTGGAAACGTTCCATTTAAACCAATGTGACATAGTATCTGTTGAAGGATTGGTGTCTGATTTCTTTTTTCCGTTCGCATACGAAACCGGCAGCATACTTCCGCCTTTGCCTGTGTTTTCGGCATTCAGTGCATTCCATGTATATTGACCGGATTCATTCCAACTTTTTCCTGCAAATTGGGTGCAATACACCGGCACTTCATCACCTTGGCACATAAGATCACGCATTTCTATACTTGCTGAAATTATCTGACCTTTTGCTTTTATATTATGGTTGGTCAACACATTTTTTTGTTTAAACTTCAAAAGCGTTCTACAGGTACCCCAATCACTCCAACCTACTCTTGACACACCTGACAATCCGGCTGATTTTTCTGTATCTCCTTTGCCGTCTGTTCCTTTAAAAACCTGCATATCTTCAATACCATTATTGCCAACATTTGATTTTATGGACGGATCAATAGTAACGGGTATTTGGTTTTTTCACTCTTCAGATACTCATTATCGACAGTTACAGAAATCACATAGTAATTATTTTTTTCTTTCTCGATTATTTGGTATTTTCCCATTGTGTTGTTTTTATTATCAGCAGAAAACACAACAATTTCACCGATAACAGCTTGTACATTTCCGTTATTGTCTTTGAGCAAAAGCACCCCTTTATCTTCACATAATTCTAATCCATTAGTTAAAAGCTCAAAATCGAATTTATTAATTCCATTGTATTTTTCTAAAATAATATCTTCTTTTACGCCATCATAAGTATATGTATATTCAACATCTGTATATTCATCAAATACACCTTCATACTTTACACTTTCTTCGCCGGATTTTTTGCCCACTGACAAAACTCTTACTAAATTGTTATTACTGATAGGTCGCATTGACAAATTGAGTTCTTCGTCATCGACTGTTATTCCTGACGAAAGCGATAACGGAAGTGTAACTTCTATATCATTGCTCTCACTTTTAAACGCACTGCCGTTTTTTATAACCTTGTTTGATTTATCAATAACGTCCCCGTCATCTGATATATACTTAACAGGTGAATCGAAAATATAGAGCGCTCTCGTTCCATCATTTTTTTCAAGAACAATATCGCTTAAATCGGTTTCTTCGCTTTTAACTCTTGTGGAAAAGCCCTGTGCTTTAAGTTCCTCAACATCAAGTTGTTCAGGAATGCTTGCATATTCAATAGAAATCTTTTCCTCCTGCGACGGTTCAACCGTTTGTAGTTGATTTTGTTCTTCATTCAGTGTAATGCTATTATCTGTTTGTGCAAATGCCGTTGTAGCAATTGTAGCTGACATTGAGCAAGCAATTAAAGCAGAAATTAAACGTTTAGATAGTGCCATAAATATTACCTCGCATTCGTATTTTAATCAGTTATTTTGTCGACAAAATTTCCTTAACTCGATAATAACATATCAGTACTTATATTTTCAACCCCCGAAATACAAATTTGTATACCTTGCACACAAATACTTTGAGCCTTTGTGCATTGTTACCGAATACACAAAAATCCCCCGGTCATAAAAACCGGGGGATATGTGAAAACTATAACCGACTTATTACTTCATCTTCTCAATAGAAAGCATTATCTTTTCCATCTTTTCCTGTGCCTTCGCAAGCTTTACACGCTCGTTTTCAATCTGCTGTGCGGGTGCTTTTGACAGGAAGCCCTGATTGCTGAGCTTACCCGAAAGGAAGTCGATGTCCTTCTGAGCCGCCTTGCGCTCCTTTTCAAGTCTTGCAAGCTCCTTTTCCTTGTCAACAAGCTCGCCCATAGGCATAAATATTCTTGCGTTTGCGGTAACGATTGTTACCATATCATCGCTTGTTTCTGCCTTTTCTGATACTGTCAGCTCACCTGCGCCTGCAAGACGTTCGAAGAATGCCTTTGCGCCTTCGAACAGTGCCGTTTCGGAGGTTTCAATGTACATTGTGACCTTCTTTGACGGCGGTACGTTAAGCTCGTTACGCTGTACACGGATAGCACGGATAGCGTCTACAACCTTTGTGAAGTCTGTCTGTTCAGCCGCAAAGTGAAGCTTTTCATCATATACCGGCCAAGCCGAAATCATTATGCTTTCGGGGTTGTTGTCCTTATCGGCAACTATAGGCATCGACTGCCATATTTCTTCTGTGATGAACGGCATAAAGGGGTGTAACAGCTTTAAAATGCCCTGCATAACGTAAACGAGTACGTTCTGAGCGGCACGGGCTGTTTCTCCGCCCTCTGCGATACGGGGCTTCGTAAGCTCGATGTACCAGTCGCAGTAAACATCCCAGATAAAGTCGAACAGATTCTGTACCGCAACACCAAGCTCGTAGCTGTCGAGATTTGACGTAACGTTCTTTATTAGGTCGTTGTACAGCGATAATATCCACTTATCCTCGATGGGAAGATTTTCGGGGAGAACTGCGCCCTGCATATCCTCGGGAAGATTCATAAGGATATATCTTGATGCATTCCACAGCTTGTTTGCAAAGTTACGGGAATTTGTAACCTTTGTTTCTGTCCAGCGCATATCGTTACCGGGTGCGTTACCTGTAACAAGAGTAAGACGCAGTGCGTCAGCACCGTACTTGTCGATAACTTCAAGCGGATCTACGCCGTTGCCGAGCGACTTGCTCATCTTTCTGCCCAGCTCGTCACGGACAAGACCGTGTATAAGTACATCCTTGAACGGCTTCTGACCTGTATGCTCAAGTCCGCTGAATATCATTCTTGCAACCCAGAACGGAATTATATCATAGCCTGTAACAAGCGTATTTGTAGGATAGAAATACTCAAGATCTGCTGTCTTTTCAGGCCAGCCGAGCGTTGAGAACGGCCATAATGCAGATGAGAACCAAGTGTCGAGAGTGTCCTCGTCCTGCTTCATCGGTGCGCCGCACTTGGGGCAGGTGTCTATACCGTCAAGAGTAATCTCTGTGTGTCCGCATTCTTTATTCTGACAGTAGTAAGCGGGGATTCTGTGACCCCACCAGAGCTGACGTGAAATGCACCAGTCACGGATGTTCTCCATCCAGTAAAGATAGCCGTTTTCAAATCTCTGAGGGATATATCTCAGTTCGCCGCTCTTTACTACGTCTATAGCGGGCTGTGCAAGCTGTTTCATAGATACGAACCACTGATAGCTTGCTCTCGGTTCAACGGTAGTACCGCAACGCTGGCAGCAGCCTACATTATGCTTGTGAGGCTCGACCTTTACGAGTAAGCCCTGTGCCTCAAGGTCGGCTACCATAGCATTTCTTGCTTCATATCTGTCCATACCTGCGTACTTGCCGCCGATACCGTCCATAATAGTAGCGTCATCGTTCATCATATGAATGATAGGTAAGTTGTGGCGCTTGCCTACCTCAAAGTCGTTAGGGTCGTGTGCAGGTGTAATCTTAACTACGCCTGTACCGAATTCCATATCAACATATTCATCGGCAATAACGGGAATCTCTCTGTCGGTAAGAGGGAGCTTAACCATCTTGCCTACTATGCTCTTGTATCTTTCGTCATCGGGGTTAACGGCTATAGCGCTGTCACCAAGCAGTGTTTCGGGACGTGTTGTAGCTATCTCTACACTGCCGCTTCCGTCTGAAAGAGGATAATTGATATGCCAGAAGAAGCCGTCCTGTTCTTCATATTCGCATTCAATATCGGAAATTGATGTCTTACAGTTCGGACACCAGTTGATGATTCTTTCGCCGTGATAGATAAGACCCTTGTTGTAAAGGTCGATGAATACCTTCTGTACAGCCTTTGAACAACCCTCGTCAAGAGTGAAACGCTCTCTGTCCCAGTCGCAAGACGAGCCGAGCTTCTTTAACTGCTGAACGATACGTCCGCCGTAAACCTTTTTCCATTCCCACGCACGCTCAAGGAAGCCTTCTCTGCCTACATCGTCCTTGGTAAGACCCTCTTCCTTCATAGCGTTTACTATCTTTGCCTCTGTAGCGATAGAGGCGTGGTCTGTGCCGGGCAGCCACAGTGCGCTGTAGCCCTGCATTCTCTTATAGCGGATAAGAATATCCTGCAATGTGTTGTCAAGAGCGTGTCCCATATGAAGCTGTCCGGTTATGTTCGGAGGGGGAATAACTATCGTATAGGGCTTCTTCTTGGGGTCTATTTCTGCGTGGAAGTACTTCTTTTCCTCCCATTCGTGATAAAGCCTGTCCTCAAAATCCTTAGGAGAATAGGTCTTTGCGAGTTCTTTCTTCATTTTATTTTTATCCTTTCTTTGATTACCCGATTATTTTCACGCCTCTACCCTTGCAAAAAGCTGTTCATCGGGGTCTACAAGCACTGTGTAATTGTTTGTGAATATCACCATACCCGGCTTTGCGCCGTTGGGCTTCTTCACAAATCTTATCCGTGTGTAGTCAACAGGCACTTTTGTGCTGTTCTGCGCCTTTGAGCAGTATGCCGCAAGGCTTGCCGCCTGCAGAATGGCATTATCCGATATTTCACCGTTCTTCGCCTTTATTATGACGTGCGAGCCTGCTATGTTCTTCGTATGAAGCCACATATCGTCCGGCTCGGCGGTTTTTACGGTCAGCTTGTCATTCTGTATGTTGTTCCTGCCTATATACACATCGTAACCGTCATCGGTCACAAAGTGCATAGGAGGTTTCGGTTTTACCTGCGTCTTTTTATTGATGGTATTCGTATGGATATAGCCGTTTGCCGCTAATTCCTGCTTTATCTCGCTTATCTCCGCATTGGAGGTGGCACGGGATGCGGCATCGAATACGCTGTCGATATATATAAGCTCGTTTTCGCCGTCTGCAATCAGCTTTGTAAGCATTCTTTCGGCTTTTTCAAGCTTCTTGTATTCCGCATAGTATTTCTGGGCGTTCTGCGAGGGTGTGAGCCTTACGTCAAGCGGAACGGTCACGGTTTCGCCCGTGCTGTAATCCTCGGCGGTAAGCTCGGTCATACCTTTTTCCATACGGTATATGTTCGCACTTACAACATCGCCACGGACTCGGAATACCTCCCTTTCTCCGCACTGCGCAAGCTCGCCCTTCTGAAGCTCCAGCTTTCTTGCTATTCGCTCATAGGTGTTCATCAGCATTTTCAGCAAATCCCTTGAACGCTGTTTCATCCGTTCGTTTTCCGCTTTACTGCCGTAGAATATATCAAGCAGTGCGTTTGCGCCGTCTGCGTGGGATACAAGCATCTGTGTGCCGTATTGCTCTATCGGCATAAAGCAGAAATCCTTGTATGCACCGTTCAGGTCACGCAGAATCGTAAAACCGTTTTTATCTGTCACATATTCTCTTGCACGTTTTATAAAAAACAGCAGGCGGTCATAGTTATCATCCGTCATATCGTCAACCGCAAAATCGGTATCCCTGCACGAATAATAAGCGCACTCCCTCGCAAATACGGGGGATATGCCCTCAAGACAGGCGGTCAGGTGCTTTGACAGCCGTTTTCCATCGCCCTGTTTTACAGAGTTTATAAACTCGCTGTCCGAACAAATAAGAAAGTTTACACGGGTCAGATCTCTCGGCGGTGTTTCGTATACGATATTCGGAAGTATACGTCTTACCGAGGAAACATCGTCCGTGATACGCTTTATGCTGTCGGTAACACGGTACACGCCGTCCTTTTTTGCCATAAGTATTATATTGCTGTGCCTGCCCATTATTTCGGCGGTAAGGCGGTTTACTACCATATCGCCTATTTCGTTCATGCACTCAAAATCAAAGTTTATTATACGCTCAAGTCCGTCCTGCGTTATATCGAGCAGTTTTCCTCCGCTGAGGTGCTTTCTGAGAAGCATACAGAACATAGGAGGGGCGGACGGATTTTCCGCCGCACGCTCTGTCATGCACACCCGTGCCGACATTGAATTTGAGCTTATCAGTATCTTATTATGCTTTCCTGCACTGCGTATCGAAATAATTATCTCCTCACGGGAGGGCTGATAGATCTTGTCTATTCTTCCGCCGACAAGCCCTGCCGACAGCATTTCGGATACCACGCAGTGAAGAAAAGTGCCGTCAAGTGACATCGGCAGTCCTTTCCGTCACACGTTAAATTATATATGAGCAGGGGTCTTTACTGCTCTGTGCGACAAATATCTGTGTATTGTGGAATTTGCGGCTAAGAACACCGCAAAGATAATTGCATAGTATATTTTCCGTATGGAAGTGACCTGCGTCAATAAGGCAGAAATCCCTGTTGACAGCGTCTATCCACACATCGTGCTTTATATCGCCCGTTATAAGAGCGTCACAGCCTGCGGCAGCGGCAAGCGGCAAGGTGCTTCCGCCTGCGCCTGAACAGACAGCTACACGCTTTATCGGTCTGTCGGTTTCGGTATAGCGTACCACCGTGCAGTCAAACGCTTTCTTACAACACTCAGCAAGAGCCTTGGCGTGAGTGGCTATAGGCAGTTCGCATATTTTACCGTAGCCTGTTCCATCGGGCATAACGGGTTCTAATATCTTGTCGGAGCGCTCAAATTCGAGCAGATCGAGCATAATATCGGTAACGCCGTTTTTGGTCATATCCGCATTGGTATGAACGCATACAGCGTTCAGCTTATTCTTTATAAGCTCATAAACCGGCATACCCTCCGTAACGCTTTTCAGCGGATCGAAAATAACAGGGTGATGCGATATTATAAGATTGGCTTTGTTCGCCACTGCCTCTTTTATCACAGCGTTGGTTATGTCAAGGCAAAGGCATATGCCCTTAACCGGGGCATTCATATCACCGACAAGAAATCCGCTGTTGTCAAACTTATCCTGCACCGAAAACGGTGCGTATTCATTCAGAAAATCATAGATAGCGCTTACTTTCATAACCTTCACCCCAAAAAATCATAATGTTGATATTATATTTTCTATTTCCTGTGCTGTATTGCACAGCTTCTCGCTTTTTGCCGTATCGGACGATGAGCAGCATTCTCCTGCATGTCTTAGCTTACGGCACACCAGGCTCAGATACTCCTTGTCCGTTACCTTTCCGGAATATGCAAAAGCATCGGTTATCTCACGGCTCTCGCCGTCATAGTACACCGACATAATAACGTAATTTCTGTCGTTTTCCCTTGCGGTAAGCTCTTTTTCTATATAAAAGCCGTTTTTGTACAGTTCTTTTCTTAATATCTCAGCCTTTGTCATAGGCTGGAGGATAAAATGTGTATCACGGCTTAAGAAACGGCAACCGAGAACAATTCTTGCTATAAGCTCGCCGCCCATACCTGCGATTATCACATCGTCGGCATAATCTATTTTTTCAAGTCCGTCCGACAGCACAAGACGCACCGCATCTTCTTTTCCTATGTAGTGCATTACCGTCTGTTTTGCCGAAAGCAATGGGCCTTTGTTTATATCCGCAGCCGTGAGCTTTCTTTCACCGTCAAGATAGAGCCTGCAAGGGAGCAGGGCGTGATCCGTACCGACATCGCAGATCTCTCCGCCTTTACGCACCATT